>JAEEGG010006997.1_pt1 | contig 26255 bp, 23 predicted proteins | sample 9134161 | NCBI WGS metagenome assembly JAEEGG01 (sample SAMN16246543, study PRJNA631951) | gut metagenome | biome: gut microbiome; feature: rumen; material: CR-attached | host: Bos | place: Iran: Karaj | collected 2018-10 | reverse complement strand
GCAAGCCTAAAGGACAAGGAACCTCTGTATTCGTCGTGCGATGTAAGCAAGTTCCTCAGCAAGAACGATGGTACTTTGGATGTCAACAATTTCGATTTCGAGTCGTTGCTCGGAATGAAGTTCGGAATGGATAAGGCTACGAGAATCAGGACTTTCGATAGCGGTTCATCGCATGCAATGTTGCTTGTGGCTGTTGATGTTGACGACAAGGACGTTCCAACAAAATGGCAGTTCGAAAATTCGTGGGGAGCTTCATACGGACACAATGGCTATCTTACTTTCACCGACGAGTGGTTCAACGAGTATATGTTCCGTATTGTGGTGAATAAGAAGTACTTGAGCGGAGACGTGCAGAAGATGCTCGACCAGAAGCCGATAGTTCTTCCTCCATGGGATCCAATGTTTGCACCAGAAGAATAATAATGGACAATGGATAATTGACAATTAACAATTAACAATTAAATTAGTCCAATAAACATAGAAACGGCGCAGCCATAGAACGACGAAGCCCTCAACGAAGTTAAACTTATAAACGGCTTTAGCCATAAAAACTTAGAAACATCATATGTGCGGAATCGCTGGAATATATTCGTTCAAGGACATTGAATTGGAACCCATGATAAAGAGGGCGGTAGCTTCGCTCGAAAGTCGTGGTCCCGACAGCGATGGCTTCTTCGTGAAGGACAATGTCGCACTTGGACATACCCGCCTTTCTATAATCGACACTTCCGATGCTGGCAGTCAGCCGTTTGTGGATGCTTCTGGCAATTATGTGCTTGTTTTCAACGGTGAATTCTACAACCACAACGATTTCCGCGAAGAACTTATTTCCGATGGCATTAAGTTTACGTCTAAGTCTGATACCGAAGTCCTTTTGTATCTGCTGATTAAGTATGGTAGTTCTGCTGTTGAAAAGTTGAATGGCTGTTTTGCTTTTGCATTCTACGACATCCGAAAAAAGGAGTGCCTTGTGGTGCGTGACCGTATGGGAATCAATCCAGTTGTGCTGTATTCCGACGGCGAGAAAATTATGTTCGCTTCGGAAATGAAGGCCCTTGTTGCTATGGGGATTCCAAAGGAGATTGACAATGAGGCGTTGAAAACATATTTTCAACTCAACTATATTCCTACAAATCAGGGTATTTTCAAGAATACACGCAAATTACGTCCTGGTTCTTTCCTGCGCATTACGCCAGAAGGGGTTGAGGAGCATTCGTACTACAGCATTCCAAATCGTCGCACAAGTCCGATTGATGATGACTACGAAACTGCAAAGAAAAAGCTTCGTGAACTGCTTTCTGCTTCGGTGCAGCGCAGGATGATTTCCGATGTGCCGTTAGGTTGTTTCCTTAGCGGAGGTATAGATTCTTCGATAATTACGGGACTGGCCTCACAATTTACGTCAAAGTTGAATACTTTTTCTGTAGGTTTTTCCGACAACAAGTATTTCGATGAGACCGACTGCGCCGAAATCATAGCAAAACGCTTCGGAACTAACCATACAGCATTCAAAATCAACAGTCAGGATTTGCTCAATAATATTTCGCATACTCTCGACTATCTTGACGAACCGTTTGCCGATTCGTCGGCTCTTGCGGTTGACATACTCAGTAAGTTGACGCGCACAAAGGTTACTGTAGCCCTTAGCGGTGACGGTGCCGACGAGTTGTTTTCTGGCTACAACAAGCATTCGGCGCATTTGCGAGTAATGAATGCTGGATTTAAGGAAAAGTCTGTTGCAGCCTTTGCTCCTGTGTGGAAGATTATGCCTAAATCGCGCAATTCGAAGATTGCCAATACATTCCGTCAGTTAGATAGGTTTGCTTATGGGTACAATCTTTCCGATGCGGAACGTTATTGGCGCTGGGCAAGCATAGGCGATGATGCCTATACCGACCGACTTTTGAAATGTAAAGCCGACAAAACGACTATTGATGAACTTAAGTCGCAGTGCATTGGCAATGAATTTTCCGATATGAACGATGTGCTTTATGCCGATATGCACCTTGTGCTTCAGGGAGATATGCTCACAAAGGTAGATATGATGTCGATGGCTAACAGCCTCGAAGTGCGCGTTCCTTTCCTCGACCATACGGTTGTGGATTATGTGTCGTGTCTACCTTCGGCATACAAGATTGATTCTCAGTCGCGTAAGAAGATTTTGCGTGAGACTTTTGCCGACTTTTTCCCGCCAGAACTTCTTAAACGAAAAAAGCATGGCTTTGAAGTGCCGTTGCTGAAATGGTTCAACAATGAACTTTACGACTTGATAGAGAACGACTTGCTTTCGGAAAAGTTCGTCGAAGGGCAGGGGCTGTTCAATTACAATGAAGTGGCAGACCTAAAAAACAGGCTTCGTGGCAACAATGTAGGTGATGCTGCTGCAAAGGTGTGGGCGTTGATTGTATTCCAGTGGTGGTGGAAAAAAACTTTTGCTTGAGAGGCAACCTTATGAACATTCTACGTTATTAGTAAGAACATTTTTAAATTTTAATTCTTATGAGAAAAGTATTCTTACTAGTTATTGCCATGCTTGCAACAATGTGGGCATCGGCTGAAATTGTACAAGGCACAGTACGTTCTAATGGTTTGGATTTTAATAACGATGGCACATGTGAATTTTCGTGGACATACGATAATACATATTTGACATACGACGCTGAAAACCAATGTAATATCTGGGGTGACGAAGAGGCTTGGGATGCACCAAAACCATTGTCAGCAGGTACAAGTATTGGTTCTTCGGCAAACTGGAGCGGATATGGTGACTGTTCTATTGTCGGATTCGGTGAAACTCCGGCCATTCCAGTAGGACAGAATGTGTATATTGGTTTTAGAATTGAATATTCCGATGGGTTGCATTATGGCTGGGGGCTTGTAAGTATTTCTGGCAGCGACTATAGCTATACAGCAAACTGGCAGGCAATATATTACGAAACAACTCCCAATACCCCAATCAACGCAGGTTCGACAGGTAGCGTTACGCCTCCAGCGAAGTACACAATTGCAGTTTCGGCAAACCCATCGAATGCTGGAAATGTCACTGGTGGAGGAATATATACACAAGGAACGTCGGTAACTGTTTCTGCTTCAGCTAATACTGGTTATACTTTTGTTAATTGGACAGAAAACGGAAATGTTGTTTCTACAAATTCAAGCTATAGTTTCAGTGCAACAGCAAACCGCACATTGGTAGCTAACTTCCAGCAAAATTCAACGCCTTCAGACACTTATACAGTAATTACATATTCTAACCCATCAAATGGCGGTTATACGGTTGGTGAATGGGATGGCGATAACAATACGTATATTCACTTTCCTGCAGGTTCTACAGTAACACTGGAGGCTGTTCCATATACTGGATATACATTCGTAAGCTGGACTGAAAACGGTAGTGTTGTTTCGACAAATGCCGTATATACCTTCACAATTAATTCAAATAGAGTTATATATGCAAACTTCTCGAATAGCACTTTTGCTATCGAGGAAAATGTTGAGAACGACTTGACGATTTATTCTGAAAATCTTCTTGTGACAGTTCGTTGCGAAGATGGCGCTAATGTTGCTATCTACGACATTAACGGCAGAATGATTGCTTCAGAAAAACTCAATGGAGACGAAAGCATATTTGAAATGCCATCGCCAGGTTTGTATATTGTTCGCGTTGGTGCACAGGTAAGAAAAATAGTTGTAACAGAATAGTCCTATGGTTTTGACGTTTATTGAAAACTATTTGGAACGACAGCATAAAAAAGGCTACCATAAATAGGTAGCCTTTTTTTGTTGTCAATTAGCAATTTATAGTCCGAATTCTTTCTTAACCTTGTCGACGTAATCGAGCTTTTCCCAGGTGAAAAGTTCAACTTCCTTTTCGATCTTCTTGCCGTCGGCGATGAAAGATTTCTTTACAATTTTGGGCTCGCGACCGAAATGTCCGTATGCAGCTGTTTCGGCATAAATCGGGTTCAACAGTTTCAGACGCTTCTGGATTGCTGCAGGGGTAAGTGGGAAGAGCTTCTTTACTTTTTCTGCAATTTCGGCATCGCTCATCTTAACCTTTGCGGTTCCGTAGGTGTTGACATAGATTCCTACTGGTTCGGCAACGCCTATTGCGTATGCTACTTGGATAAGGATTTCGTCGGCAACGCCTGCTGCAACAAGGTTCTTCGCAATGTGACGAGCTGCGTAAGCTGCCGAGCGGTCAACCTTCGACGGGTCTTTGCCGCTGAATGCGCCACCACCATGTGCGCCTTTGCCACCGTAGGTGTCTACGATGATCTTACGGCCAGTAAGACCACTGTCGCCGTGAGGACCACCAATGACAAACTTTCCTGTCGGGTTGACGAAAAGCTTGAAATCTTTTTTGAAAAGTTTTTGCGTGCGAGCTGGTAAGTCTGCAATCACCCTAGGTATCAATATTTTGCGAACATCATTTTCAATCTTTTTGAGCATCTTATCTTCATTCTTGTCGAAATCGTCGTGCTGTGTAGAAATTACTATGGTGTCGATTCGTACAGGATTATGCTTTTCGTCGTATTCGATTGTAATCTGCGACTTTGCATCGGGACGGAGGTAGGTCATTTCCTTTCCTTCGCGACGGATTTCCGACAATTTTTTCAACATGCGGTGTGCCAAGTCGAGTGGGAGCGGCATGTAGTTGTCGGTATCCTTGCAGGCATAGCCGAACATCATACCTTGGTCACCAGCACCTTGTTCGGCTGCTGTTTCTCGTTCTACGCCCTGGTTAATGTCTGGCGACTGTTCGTGGATTGTCGACATTACACCGCACGAATTGCCGTCGAAACGGTATTCGCCCTTGGTATAGCCTATTCCGTTAACAACTTTGCGGACAACGCTCTGTACGTCGACGTATGCTTTCGATTTCACTTCGCCAGCAACGACTACTAAACCTGTGGTAACTAAGGTTTCACAAGCAACTTTCGATTTTGGGTCCTGAGCCAGAAATTCGTCGAGTATCGAATCCGAAATCTGGTCTGCTACTTTGTCGGGATGTCCTTCCGACACTGATTCTGATGTAAAATAATAGTTCATCTGTCAATAAGTTTAAAACATTAATAACAGGAACGATTGGGATGTAACTGGGAATTGTGTTTTTAGCATTTTTTTCCGTGGTTGCAAGCATCCAAATCTTTCCACAAAATTTCAATGGCAAAGGTATCTCTTTTTTTATCAGTGGCAAAAACTTTATCTATATGATTTGTTAAAGATATTAACGCGAATTTGTTGATGCCACAAAAGTTCAATCATTGCATTGATTGTCAGTGTAATCCTTTTCGTGATCGGGATTTTTTGTCCTTTTACCAAAGACGTATTTCCAAGTACAAACGTCAGGAACGGGATCGTAGCCGCTGCCGCCCCATGGATTGCAGCTTAAAATTCTTCGTGTTGTCAGGAAAAAACCTTTTATCGGCCCGTGCTTACGGAACGATTGCAGTCCGTATTCGGAGCAGGTTGGAGTGTAGCGGCACGAGTTTGGTAGCATGGGAGAGATGAGCTTCCTGTATATCTGTATAAGCAGGATGAATGGGAAGGCGAATATTTTCCTTATTATTTTCATTTAGGCTCGGTTGGCTTTGTTGCGTTTTCCTGCAATCGCATTCTTCAGTGGCTCGAAATACAGGCGTGAGTTGGTGCAGAGGTTCGGGTCGTTTTCGCAGAGACGCTTGGCGTCTTCCGAATGGTTGTCGAACCACATTGTTATCGATGCCGACGACACCTGCATGGCGTTTGCTATGTTCATGGCAGTCGGCTTCAGACCGCTTTCGATTGTGCTGACAAATGCAGCTTCGAGTTTTTCGAGGTACGAAACTATCTTTGCGTGACGTTTGTCGTATACTGTGCCTGTTTCTGCGTCCGACTGCTGCTGTACGCTTTTTTCGGTCTTGTTGACAATTCTTATGTCGGTATCGTCTATTGTTATTTGCGAGACGTCGTAGATTTCTGTTTTCAGCCTTGCTGCTTTCTCGAGAGCGTCGAGCAACGGTTGTATATCGTTGCCACTGTAGCTTTCGACTAGCATTTCGGCGTCTTTCGACAAGGTGAAGTTTTTGCCGAACATCTTGTTTAGTTGTGCCAGCTTGTCGCCGACAACCTTCCTGGTTTTATTAATAGGTATTTCCATGTTCTTCTTGAGCGTGGAAATTGTTTTCTCGTGGTGTCTTACAAGTTCCTTGTATTCATCGACTTCCGACTTTATCGAATTGATAGTGTCAATATACGACAGGCACGACATTCGACAGATAGATGCTATGATTTCCTTGTCGCGCACCGAAATCTGCGATTCGGGACCATTGTCGAAACTTATCATTCCTGTGCCTGACAGTGATTCGAGGGTAGGGCGTATTGTCGCATAGTAAAGGTCGTCGAGATGGTCGATGTCCGACGTGAGCCTAATGCACAAGGTAAGACTTTGGTCGTCGAAAAGCATGCTCTCCTTCTTGTCGGTGGTTTCCCACGAAGTCCGTTTTGCCGCTGGCTTGCGTTTTTTCTGTAGTTCGTCGGATACAACTGGGATGTCGGTTATAGACTTGTCGTCGTTCATGACCGATTTCACTACGCCGGCATCGGTACGGTGGATGCTCGAAATAGAATAGACTGACAGCATCTTTGCCAAATGCATCATGATCTTTTTGCTGTAGTCCGTACTCTTCATCCCAATTTTAAGTTTAATCAAATTTGATTTTGCAAATTTAAGAAAATTAAATTTAATTAAGCAACATGTATTTAATAAATTTTAATCCAAAATATGCTTAAACTTAATTAAGTTTTACTTAAAATATTATAACACAATAACTTATGATTGTAATTTTGCAACGATAAAATAAAATGATTAGGTAAATATTTTAAGTAAAAAATACAATTTTAAATACCAGATGTCTTATGAATAAAAATGTTTATGCTTGGGTTTCAAAAAATGAAGTGGTAGTTTGCTCAGAATCAATGGCTGCTAAGAAGGTCAGTTTCGACTATACCTATTATAGTAATTTCGAAGAATATGTGGCTGCTGTCATATATGGAAGTATCGAGTCGATGGAGAACGAGACGGTTGCGCTGAATCTTGTGCTTTGTAATTCGTATTATCATCTTGGTAACCAGTTTTTGTCGAAGGTGAGGACCAAGAAGGACGAGCATTACAAGTATCGCAACTATTCGACGCCCGTGTCGGCTGATTTCGACAGCGACAACACGCTATATTTTGAGCAGCACACCGATTTCGAGTACGATGGCAAGTCGTTAGACCGTCTCGAGGATATTCCCTTGTTGCAAAAATACATAAAGCGGAAGTCGTTCATGTCGTGGGATTCGAAGCGGGTAGAGGCCTTGCTTTCGCAGATCTCGAAGTATGGCATAAGCGTTGATTCTATAGTTCCCGACATCTATTTCCTTAATACTGCGGCCAAAAGATATTCGGACAGTAATGCTGTCGTTACGTTCAGTGAAAGTCATTCCGAAATAGCAATTTTCGAAGGCGGCAGGGTTAAGAATATTTTGAAATACAATTTCGGCGTTGGCAATCTTGTGTCGCACATAAGCAATATTTTTGGAGTTTCGTACCGTAATGCAAGCGTGCTCGTTGCAATGTATGGATTTGCTTCGGTTCCAAGCCGTTATGTGCATTACGAGATTTCTATTCCGATTTACAATGAGATTACCAAGATTGTGAAGATTACCGATATTTCATACGAGATACAAAGCGTACTAAAAAAGCAGTTTGTTCAGTTGTGTTCCGAACTGAAAAAATATGGTGTCGAAAATATTGTGCTGTCGGGAATGCCGGTTGTTGATGCAAATGTGCTGATGCAGATGATTTCAGAATGTGATTGTAATTATGTGGGGGATTTTTCTTTTGGAATGATGAAAGATGCCTTTGCTATGCTTCGGACTAATTCTTATTCGGTGACAATGGAGTCGGAATGCGTTGAAGATAAGGAAAAAGCTGTCGAATCCGACAAGGTTCCCAGCGCTAGCGACAATTCCGGAAGGTTTGTCGATTTAAAGTCGAGGTTCAATTGCCTTTTCGAAAAGATAAAGGAATCGAAAGTCAGGATAGAAGCTATGATGACCGAAGCGGAATAAAAAAGGGGTAAACCCCTTTTTTATTTGATTTCCAGGATGAATCCGCTGCCATGGATATTGTTGATCTGAACGGTATCGTCGTCCTTGAAATATTTTCTCAACTTAGTGATGTAAACGTCCATGCTCCTTGCGTTGAAATAATTGTCGTCGCCCCATATTTTCTTCAGAGCCTCGTTGCGGTCGAGAACATTGTTCTTGTTGATGTACAATGCTTTCAGCAGGTCGGCTTCGCGCGGAGTGAGCCTGAAAGTTTCGTCGGCACTGGTAAGTGTGCGGATCTTTGTGTTGAACTTGTACTTGCCAATTGTAACGACATCGCTGATTCCCGGCTTTATGTCGAAGTTGCGACGGAGGATAGCTCTGATCTTCATGAGCAGTACGTCGGATTCGAATGGCTTTGTTAGGTAGTCGTCGGCACCGATTCTGAAGCCTTCCATTATGTCCTCTTTCAACGAACGGGCGGTAAGGAATATTACAGGGCAGCTTGGACTTATCCTCTTTATTTCTTTAGCAATAGTGAATCCGTCGACATTTGGAAGCATAACGTCGAGTATACACAAGTTGTATTCCATTGACAGGAAAGCGTTTACCGCATCCTTTCCGTCGGTTATAAGAGTGACGTAGAAGTCGTTCATTTCAAGGTACGACTTTAACACGAAACCGAAGTTCATGTCGTCTTCTACTAGTAATAATTTTTCCTTAGTCATAATTTATATCCTTTAATGTTAATGGTAAGCTAACTGTAAATGTACTGCCTTTGCCGACCGTGCTGTTTACCGAAATAAATCCGTGGTGGGCGAGGACAATTTCCTTTGCATAGTTCAGACCAAGTCCGAATCCCTTTACATTGTGGGTGTTGCCAGTAGATGCCCGGTAGAACCTGTCGAACACTTTCGATTGTGCATCCTTGGTCATTCCTATGCCGTTGTCTTTTACCGAGAAGAAGAACCTGTCGCCCTTGGTGTAGGTGCTTACATGAATAATAGTTGCCTCTTCCGAATATTTTATTGCATTGTCTATCAGGTTGATGAGTACGGTTGTCATAAGCACGGTGTCCATTTGTATGTGGACTTCGCCCTCGCAGGTGTCGATGGTAAGGCTGCCGCCTTTCTGTGATACCTGCAAAGCCATTGTGCCGGCAACATCGCGGACGAAGGCGTTGGCATCTTCGTCGGTAAGTTTGAGCTTGAGGCCGTTCTTGTCGAGAGTTGCAATCTGCAAAACTTGTTCAACATGTTGTGTCATCCTCGATGTTTCCTGGAGTATTATCTCTGCCATGCCCGATATTGTTTCCTTGTTTTCCATTGCCTGCGGACTTTTGATTGCTGTTGCTGCAAGCTTTATGGTGGCAATTGGAGTCTTGAATTCGTGCGTCATGTTGTTCACAAAGTCGGTCTTGATGGCGTTAAGTTTCTTTTGTCTCAATATCGAGAATATTGCAACGCTGAACGATGCAATGAACAATATGGATATTAGCAGCGAAAGGATTACCTGTGAATATATCGACGCGAATATGGCATCTTTCTTCGACGGAAAGTCAACAACGAACAGGTTGGGATTCTCCATTATGTTTCCCGAGTTCATGTTGTACTTGTAGCACTGATCGAGCCTGTCGATGTCGAATTTGTCCGATGCTATCTTGATGGCCATTGTTATGTCGTCGATTACGGCAAACTCAAAGTCCATATCGATGCCGAACGAATTCAATGTTCTTTGAAGCACCCGTTCTATGGTTTCTGCATCAAATCTTTTTTCTATAGGTATCTGCCTGCGTGTGAATTCGGCTTCAAGTTGCAGAGCAAGCGTGTTGAACTGCGAACTGGGGTCGGACATCTGCCCGAGATAGTAAGCTTCTATGGCGTCAATATCTTCGTTCTTAAGCGAATACGAATGCTTGTCGTCGATTCGTATGGCATTTGTCGGTATGTTTTCCTCGTCGAAGAACGAAGTGGCGCTGTTGACCGATATCTTGTCGGGTTTGAGATTGTTCTTGCCAGTATTATTGCGTGCCTTGAATTTGTCGTAGACAAAAATGGCGACTTCTTGTTTCTGAAGTGTTATGATGGTCTGGTTAATCGCTTCGTTTAGAGCACGTTCTATTATTTCTGCCGATTTTTTGTAAGATGATGTAATATGGCTGACTTGAAGCATGATGAGTACTATCATCGATACCGACAACATTACGATACTCCACGATACAACCTTATTCTTTTTCATATCTGCAAATATAAAAATAGTTTTTTTTTCGTAATTGTCCTTAACTATATTTTAACGTTAATGTCCAAAAAACGAGCAATAATGTCATTTATAACAGATTGTTGTTAAAAAAATGCAAACTAGCCGATATTGTACTTTTGTTTGTTGCTCTATATTCGCAGTATGAAAAAGAATGTATTCATATTGTTGGTTTGTGTGCTGTTGGTGCAGGCTAAGGCATTGGTGGCACAGATTGAGACCTCGATTCCTTCCGACAAGCCTAAGCTTGTGATTGGAATTGTAGTAGAGCAGATGCGTCAGGACTATATAGACCGTTTTTGGGAGAACTTTGGCAATAAGGGATTCAAGAAGCTTGCAATAAACGGCAGTTATTGTGTGAATGCAAACTACAATTACTATCTTACGCAGACAGCTCCAGGATATGCTACTATTGCAACTGGCGCAGAGCCTTGCAGCCACGGCATTGTGTCGAACTACTGGTTCAACAAGCTTACTGGCGAAAAAATTGACTGCATTTATTCCGACAAAAAGGAAACTGCTGTGGGCGGTTCGAAGAATGCTGACGGACGTGTAGCCCCAACAAATATGCTTTCGACATCATTCAGCGACGAGGCGAAATTGTTCAACCGTGGCAAGTCGAAGGTAATAAGCATGTCGCTGTCGAAATACGCGGCCGTACTTTCGGGCGGATACGCCGCCGATGCTGCATATTGGTTCGACCAGACTTCCGGTGAATGGATGTCGTCGACTTACTACATGAGTGCTTTGCCTCAATGGGTTGTCGATGTGAACGAAAAGAAGATGCCCGACGAGTACCTTACTCGTCAGTGGGAGCCGATGCTTCCCTTGGAAAAATACAACGAAGTGCTTTCTGACTCAAGCAAGTACGAATTTGGAATCGACGGAATGTATAAGACTTTTCCGTATGTGTATTCCGATATAACAAAGACGGTGAGAAATTATAGTCTCCTTTCCATGATTCCCGAAGGCAACACTTTGCTCAACGACTTGGCTGTTGCAGCCTTGTATGGTGAAGAACTCGGAAAGGACGAGTTTACCGATTTTCTTTTTATCAACTACTCTGTGCCCGAGGAAGTTGGCAAGTTGTACGGACCTCAGTCTATCGAGGTGCAAGACCTTTTTCTGCGCCTGGACAAGGACTTGGAGCATCTGATTGATGTGGTTGAGGATATGGTTGGCAAAAACAATTGCCTTATTTACCTTACTTCCAACCATGGTGTTTCGGAAATGCCTCAGTATCTGCAAGACCAGAAAATGCCTGCAGGAAGCTTCAAGCAATTCTATATGTTAGCATTGGTAAAGTCGTATTTAAAAGCCATTTATGGAGACGGCGACTGGATTCTCGATTTCAATAATTCGCAGATATATCTCAACAGGTCGCTAATAGAGGATTCGCAGATTTCGCTCAACGAAATTCGCGAAAAGATTATCGACTTCATAATGAATTCGTCTGGCATTGCCAATGCAATAGGAGCCAACCAGTTCCAGAACATTGTGTTTGTCGAGGGTATGCCTGTGAAGATGCAGAACTCGTACAACCAGAAACGTTCGGGCGACATAATGATTGCCTTGAAGCCTGGCTGGATAGAGGATGTGCCATATTGCACCGACCATAATTCGGGTTACACAAGCAACACTCATGTTCCGCTGATATGGTATGGTTGGAAAGTTAAAAAACAGAAAGTTTTCAGTCAGATAAATATCACCGACATAGCACCAACGGTTTCGACGGCTCTTGGCACACCGCCACCGCCAATCGTAAGCGGCAAGGTGCTCGAGAATATTTTTCTGAACAAATAGGGACGATGGGCAGACTTGCTGCCTTTTGTCATATAAAAACTTTAACTTTTCTTTTGAAACATTGATTATTACAATGCGTTATCTTCGCGAAAGATTTATATCGGAACAGATATGAGAAAGTTTTTGTTGATTATATCGATTTTGCTTGTGTCGTTGGCTTCGTTTGCCGACGGTGTTACCTTTACGGGAAAGGCTCCGTCGGTAGTTGGCGTTGGCCAGCGCATGCAGGTGCAATATACTTTGAATGAGAAGCCTTCGTCGATACAACTTGGAAATATTCCTGGTTTCAAGATGGTGGGCGGTCCGTCGCAGAGTTCCAGCTCGAGCGTCAGCATTGTCAACGGCAGCATGACTAGTACAAATACCTACACTTATACATATACTCTCGAAGCCGTCTCCGAAGGCAACTATACGCTCGAAGGAGCAACGGCAGTTGTCAAGGGAACCAAATACACCTCTAATAGTATTTCTGTAACTGTGCAGAAAGAAGCTGTTCAGCAACAGCAGCAACGCCAGTCAAGCTACTTCGACCCGTTCGAAGAGTTCTTCGGTTCTGGAAGCCGTTCCTCGTCGCAGCAACAGCAACCGCAGAACCAGCCAAAGTCGAGCGTTGCATCCGACGACGTGCTTATCCGCACAATCGCTTCTAAGTCGAACCTTGCAAAAGGTGAGGCCGCCATCGTCACAATAAAGCTGTATACTGCCATCGACCTAATGTCAATCGAAGATTTTACTCCGCCAAAGTTCAACAACTTTTATGTCGAAGAACTTGAAACCGACACAAATCTGAAATGGTCGCGCGAAACATTAAACGGAAAGACATACAATACGGCAATACTTAAGAAATACCTTGTTTTTCCACGTGTTGCAGGTCGTGTCGAAATCGATCAGGCAAACATTAAGTGCATGGCCCGTGTGGTTTCGGGACGACATCCGTTCTGGGGCTACACCTACGACAATGCTCCGGCTTCGTCGACTGCTCCAGCAGTTACGCTTAATGTGTCGGCTTTGCCGTCAGAACCTGTAGGCTTCTCGGGTGCTGTCGGACGCTTCAACATCTCGCTTAGCAAACCGAACGATACCATATCGGTGAACGAGGCCGTTACATGCAAGGTAACAATCTCTGGTTCTGGAAATTTCAGCAACATCGAAGCTCCTAAAATATCGTGTCCGAAAGAATTCGAACAGTACGAGCCTGTCGTGACGAGCAAACTCAATGCAACCGAATCTGGAATGTCGGGTAGTAAGACCTGGGAGTTTACTCTGGTTCCACGCTATGGAGGAACATTCAATCTCGGTGAGGTTTCGCTGGTTTACTACGACCTTGCTTCAAAGTCATACAAGACGGTTTCGACCGAACCGATAATTATCAATGTGAGAAAGGGTAGTGGTGATGCTGCTGCTAGCTCGATATACAATATGCAGACTGGTGTCGAAGTCATCAATCCCGAGGATGTCCGCTATATTCACAAGGGCAACTTGCATTTGGCTATGGCATATTCACCGCTCATGCTTTCGGGATTGTACTGGTGTATTATAATAGGTCTGCTTGTGCTTTTTGTCGTCTTGGTTGTAGTTATGCGTAAGAATATCAAGAAACGTCAGGATGTAGAACTGATGAAACGCCAAAAAGCCAACAAGATATCGCGCAAACGACTGAAGTCGGCACGTAAATTCATGCAGGCAAACGACCATACCGGTTTTTATAAGGAAATAATCACAGCACTTTGGGGATATGCCGGCGACAAACTTTCGATTCCAACGTCACAGCTTACAAAGGACAATGTAAAACAGGCATTTGCCGAACATAATGTCGACGAGGAACTATCGCAGCATTTTGTCGATCTTATCGACAAGTGCGAGTTTGCACATTTCGTTTCAAGTGCAAGCAACGAAATGCAGGCAATTTACGATGAGACAACCAAAATTATTGAACAACTTGAAGAAAACATGAGGTAGGCCATGAAAAAGTATTTTATATCTGTAGTACTTTCGCTAATGTCGTTGAGTTTGTTCTCGGGCAATGTAGAGCAACTTATTGATAGCGCACAGAACTCATTTATGCAGACGCAGTATGCTGCTGCTCTCGAAATGTACGATTCGGTCTGCAACATGGGATATTCCTCGTCGGACCTATATTATAATATAGGTAATTGTTATTATCGTCTCAATGATATTCCAAATTCGGTATATTATTACGAAAAGGCTCTGATGCTCGACCCGTCGAACGATGATGCCGAATTCAATTTGAACATAGCCAACAGGCAACTTAAGCAAATTGTAGAACCATTGCCGATGCCTTTTTATACCCGATTGGGTATAAAAATACTGAATATAATGAGTTCGGATGCGTGGACAATATTGAACATTGTCTTTCTTGTGTTGACTCTCATTGGTATTGCTTTGTATCTGTTTTTGGGACGAATCGCACTTAGAAAACTGGGGTTTTCCATTGCTGTAATATCGCTTGTGTTTTTCATATTCACGGCTATCTGTGCACACAAGTCCTCTGTTGTAATTTCAGAAAACAACTATGCAATTGTGTTCGAACAGTCGATGGTAAAGTCGTCGCCCAATGCCGATGCCGTAAATTCGTTTGAGATATACGAAGGCATTAAGGTTCAGGTGGTTGATTCTGCCAATGGCATGTACAACATTAAGTTGGCCGACGGCAAGGAAGGGTGGATGGATATGTCCGATGTCAAGCTGCTGTCCAGATGAACAAGTTTACCATTGCAATATTGCTCTGTTCTGTAATGGCTTTACAATCGTGCACTTTTTGGGAGACGGTAGTGTCTGTTTTTACTAAAAGTTGTACGAAGAATACTACCGACAAATACGTTTTCCGAGCATCTGTTGAAGTTATGTCACCAAACTTGCAACTGGCTCAGGAAAAGGCGATTGCCGAAGCAAAAAGAGAACTGATAAGGCAAGTTGACGAGTATATTGCCGAAAATATTTCGTACAAGGATTTTCTACGCGACGGCAAGTACGAGGAGAAGATTGATGCTGTGCGCGACAAGGTTGTCGCAGTCTGCGAAAATTCGTGTTCTCATCAGGCTAAGAAATCCTTGCAAATAGTGTATTCGGTGACCTTGCAGATAAATAGAGCAACCGTAGATGATATAATTTCAGCATACAAATGACTTTTACCCTCGACATAATATTGATAGCCTTGTCGTTGATTCTGCTTATCGTCGGAATCATAGGCTGTTTCTTGCCGATTCTTCCAGGACCGCCAATCGCCTATGGCGGATTTCTTGCTGCATTCTTTGTGAGTTACTGCCATTTCGAGGTTTCTACGCTGATAATACTTGGCGTAATAATGGTTGTGGTTACAGTTCTCGATTTTCTAGTGCCGTCGTGGGCAACAAAGAAGTTCGGCGGGACAAAATGGGGTAGTCGAGGCGCTGCAATAGGAATACTAGTTAGCCTTTTTGGTCTGGCATGGTGGGCTATTTTCTTGGCTCCGTTTGCTGGTGCATTCATCGGAGAACTTCTTTATCTGAAAAAACATGGACAGAAGACCGAAGGCAACATGAAAGCCGTATGGAAGGCAGCCTTTGGCGCATTTCTAGGCATGATGTGCGGAATAATGATGAAACTTATTTATTCCTGCTTCGTATTCTTCGTGGTAGTCAAGGAGTTTATAATGGGTGTTTTCGGATAATGATTATCAATTGTCCATTATCCATTGTCCATTGTCAATTGCTTTACCTTGCCGGGTCGAAAATGCTGAAATGCACGCTCCCGTACTTTTTCATAGTGACAAAATGAGGAAAATCTGAAAAATTGTTGCTTTCTCCGTGTTCTATTATAAGATAAGAGGTGTCGGAAAGCAGATTGTTCCTAAATACCGAATGGTATATTTCCTCGATGTTTTCGAGTGCGTATGGCGGGTCGGCGAATATCACGTCGAATTTCTTGTGGCAAGTGTCAAGGTAACGGAAAACATCGGACTTGTAGATTGTGGCTTGAGAAAAGCCTAATTCCTTGAAATTCTTCTCGATATATGCTGCATGTTTTACGTTGCTCTCAACAGCTATGAGCGATTTTACACCGCGGCTTGCAAATTCGTAAGATATGCTTCCCGTGCCGCTGAAAAGATCAAGTACGTCGATATTTTCGAAGTTGAAATCATTGTTCAGAATATTGAACAAAGCCTCCTTGGCAAAGTCGGTAGTAGGACGAGCCTTGAATGTTGCCGGGGGTGTAAATGATTTTCCGCGATATTTTCCGCCTATTATTCTCATTGGTTTATGCTTAGGAAATTGTAGAAGTAATGAGGTGAAAATTCCTGAAAGCGGTAGAAGTATTTGTAGTCGCTGTTTAACGATTCGAAATACACGGTTCTGATGAATTTCTTTACATGAAGCACCGCAAGGTCGTCTTGCTCGATGAATCCGGAGAACGCGATCTCACATTCTTCGGGCTGCAAGCCAAGCTGTTCGAACGTGTTGATAATAAAGTACAATATGTCGTTCGACGATTTGTAGGCGTATGTATTGTAGTTGGCAATCTGACCTTTATCGATGACAAGAATTTCGAAGAAATCCTCGAACACCTGAACCATCATTCTCTGGCGGTTTGGCTTCTCGCTTATTTTTGTTTTTGTCAGGCTGGTTTCGATAAGTGGGTACGACTGCGGATACAAGTTGTAGCGAGGGAACATCTCGTCGAGTAGGGCGACGATATTTTTGTCGACAGCAAATATTATTACTGTCTGCGACTTCGGCAGTCTCGAATATCTTATTTCCTCATCTGGAGAAATTTTCCTGTTGAGAGCATAAATGCTTTCGGCAGAATTTTCATCGAATATAGCATCGGGGACAATGGTGACGTTTCGTGTTGCGAAAACGATGTTAATGTTCTCGAATTGAGTGTCTTTCAAGCCTTCGCTTTCTACAAATTGGCGTATTTCGTCGGCTTTGTTTGCTTCGAATTGCATCGAAACAAGTGCCTGTACCTTTTTGTCGTCGATGTCGTATATAGAATAAGAAAGTCCACCTTGAGAAATCAAGATGGACAGACTATTTTTTGCGAGCAAATCAATGTCGCCCTTGATGCGGACAGATTTCATTGTTACTCTTGTTTTTTCTTTTCCATAGTAGCATCCCAGTTACCTGCGTTGTTGTTTGCTTCGTCAAGTTTACCAACTCTCAGGCAGGTATCTTTGATTTTGTCCTTGTAGTTAACGGTGAGTTGTCTGTTGAGTCCGTCAAGAAGGTCGTCGTACAAAGCGTAGCACTGGAAAACCTTAACGGCAACACCCGAACCAGTCATAACGGTAGCGGTGTCCATCTTGAATTCAACTTTGCGTCCAACTCTTGTATATCTTATATCTTCTACAGGATATTCGAGATTTTTGAACAACGAATCCTTAACAGAAACCAAAGTTGTATCACGTCTGAAATTCTTAAGTCCAGCGTCTTCAACTTCCTTCCAGTTGCCAGTTTTCTTTGCCTTCTCAATCATAGCAATGGCTTTCTTTTCTGTCAAACCAGCTTTAAGTTGTTCGTCAGAAAGAGTTCCGATAGCCCTTACAACCTTTAACTTTCCATTGTTGATGAAATTAATCAGGGAGTCGAACGATGGAGTGTACAAATGTTCGTATGCTGGAACTTTACTCTTCAGATATACAGTGTCATTCCCGTTCAAGATTTCCTTAACAACTTTCTTTCCACCTTTTACAGAGTCTTTGTTGTACACAGGAGATAGAACATTTTCCTTATATGCTACCTGTGCTGTACGTATAGCAACAAGTTGTTCTACAGTTGTTTTAAATCTAGCTATTCTCTGATCTTCATATTCGATTGGCGTTTTAATACCATCAACAATTTTGTAGGTCAGAAATGCAACAAGTCCTAACAGAAGGACAGACACGACTATTCGAATTACCTTTTCCATTATTAAATTTAAGTTTAATTTTGCAGTCGCAAAGTTAGAATTTTTTTTGATACCGCAAGCAAATAATAAAAAATTTAGATGACACGAGAAGAGTTTCGAAACAGATTGTCTCTTTTGATGAATTGCGAACTGACACAGGGGCAGTTAGAAGCTACAGAATTGTTGTATTCGTTTATGGGTGACCGTGAAAAATTCTGTACATTTCTTCTGAAGGGATATGCTGGTACAGGAAAAACAACAATGATAAGCGCATTTATTCGACTTCTTGAGCATTTAAAAATTAATACTGTACTGCTGGCACCTACTGGCAGGGCAGCCAAAGTCCTGTCGAATTATTCAGGACGTCGAGCATCAACAATTCATAAATGCATATATAGGAAAAAATCGACTTCCGATCCATCGAGTTCTTTCTCGTTAAATTATAACAGCTACAAGAATACAATATTTATTGTGGATGAAGCATCTATGATTGGTAATAATCAGGTTGCCGATAGCGGATTTGGAAGTGGACGCCTTCTTGATGATTTGTTTGCCTATGTTTTTAACGACAACAACTGTCGTGTAATTCTTCTTGGTGATTCGGCACAGCTTCCGCCTATTGGAACAGCGTTGAGTCCCGCTCTTGACGAGGCATATTTGCAAGCATACGGACTAAAGGTCTATTCGTGCGAATTGTCGGAAGTGGTTAGACAAGATGCGAATTCTGGTATTTTGTTCAATGCTACCGAGTTGCGAAAGATGCTGACTGACAGGAATATTGATTTTCCAAAACTTAGGACATCAGGTTTCCCCGAAATACATACTATTACGGGAGCTGAACTGATAGAGGAGATTGAAAGTTCATATTCGCATTATGGCACTGATGATACTCGAATTATATGCAAGACCAACAAGTATGCAAATAAATACAACATGGGTATACGTAATCGCATATTGTGGCGAGAGGAAGAACTTTCGTATGGAGACTTGCTTATGGTTGTTAAAAATAATTATTCGTGGTTGCCCGAAAATGCTGAAATAGACTTCATTGCAAATGGGGATATGCTCGAAGTGCTGAAAGTAAAGCGTCATTATGAATTGTACGGACACAGGTATGTTGACCTAGATGTGAGATTTGTCGATTTCCCTGAACTTGAAATAGAGGTAAAGGCATTGCTGGATACTTTGTCGATAGATTCAGCCGGTATGCCATCAGACTATTACAAGGATTTATGGCAGCAACTCGAAATAGACTACGAAGACATAACAGATTCAAAGAAACGTCACGAAGCGATGCTTAAAGATCCGTATTACAATGCATTACAGATAAAATATGCGTATGCTATGACTTGCCACAAGTCGCAAGGCGGACAATGGAAATCGGTTTTTGTCGATCATGGCTGGATTAACAAGGAAGAAATCACAGAGGAAGGAAAATACGAATTCCTGCGTTGGCTATATACTGCTGTCACAAGAGCAACGGAGAAGTTGTATCTGGTGAATTTTGACAAGGATTTTCTTGAGACAGAATAATTTACATCCTTTGTAAATGGGTGTAAAAATCTGTGTAGTTCTTTTCAGCTTCGTAATAAGCCATGAAATATTCGGAGGCAGATTCTCTTAGTTTTGCATGATTTTTAATTATGAGATCTACAGCAGTTTCAAAATCCTTATATTCGACGTCGGCAGGAACAAGCGCACCTGTTTCGTCGCATACAACCTCGCTATTGCCACCGACATTTGTTGCGATTGCCGGAATGCCAGCACTAATGGCTTCCATAATCGACACAGGTATGCCTTCGGTTGTGCTTAGATTAACAAAAATATCAAAACCTATTTCCGAATAGTTCTTGCGTATTTCGGCAATTTCTGTAAAGCCATTAAGTTTGATGTCTAGGTTTTGTGGCGCATTTTTGCTCATTCGGGATATCTCATCGAATGCTGGACCATCTCCGAAATGTGTCCACGAGAACTTTCTGTCGCCATGATTTTTCGCATATTTGCTAATCATCGAAAATATCAAATCCACACGTTTCAATTCTATCATAGCAGAACATGACACAAAAGATAGCTGACCGTTATTCCTATTTGTGGATGGTTTTATTGGTTTTATGCCAAGACGCCTCGTTGTTATTTTTGTTGCATATTCGGGATAAAGCTTTGACAGGTATGATGTTCCAGTGTCGGAAACAGGAAAAACCGAGTCTAGGTTCGACAATGTGAATTTTCTATTTGGTATGTAAATGTTTCTCTGTTCGGCAAACACGTCGTATCCGTGCCCACGGCTAATCATAGTGCTATTTCTAAGGTTGTCGTTGCAATTTCGTGCCATTGCCAATCCAAGAGCCGAATACGAGAACCAGTAACTGTATAATATAGATGGAGATTTTATTGTTTTTACTATGTATTTTCTAGTCAGGCACGCACCATAAAAATACTTTATACCTTGCACAATGCGCTTCGAAAGTCCTGCACCTGCCAGCATTCGCCAAAAATTACTGAAGAAAGGCATCGACATGACAGTAAGTATTTTGCTTAATATTCCACATTCTGTGATGCAGGGTAGGACTTTTATATTTTCTGGTATTGGCCTTACAACCTTGTCCTTATTTGTTGGAATAATGAATATATTACATCCCATTTTTGAGGCTATGTTTATTTCTTCCTCGATAAACACCTCGACAGATTTTGTATATGGATACGAGTTGGTAAAAATGTAGATGTCTTTCATTTCCTGTTGAATATTTGTTTTATTTTTTCGCTGCTGTCGTGTCGTTCGTTGTGAACGTTTGTAAGTTTTGCTGCATTTTGCATTGCTTGTGCCAGCGAAATTGCGTCGTCAGGCTCCACTTTGTAGCCGTTTATGTCGTCTTTGATTAAATCGTCAATTATTGGGACACAGGTGGTTGCAGCTACTGGTTTATCAAGATACATAGCTTCGAGAACGACGTTTGGCAGACCTTCCATTCTTGACGGTAAAACTAAGGCGGAACAATATTTCATATATAGGTATGGATTGTTGCAGAATCCTTCAAAATGAATGTTTGGATTTCCGTCGCTCATTGCCATGATTTGCTGAGCATATTCGCCATCGGTTCTGCCAAGAATGTATAGTTGCGCCTTTTCGTCTTTCTCCATTATTATTTTGAAGGCTGATAATAACGTGTCGTAGCCCTTTGCAGGAGATATGTTTCCTACAGAAAGATAATTGGTAGTGTTTTCGTCAAATGGATTGGAGATATTGCAGGTCTGCTTGTCGATGAGTTCTGTATCAATCGGATTATGTATTGTAACAACCTTTTTGCTGTCGACATCAAACATGTTGCATATTTCTTTTTTCATGGCATCGGTTTGCGCTATTATCAAATGTGCCTTGCGCATCAACTTCCGTTCTAGCCAGTCCATTATTCTAATTCTCAGTCCTTTGTATAGCTTGTTCGACGGCATAGTGGGTATTCTGACAACCACTTTGCTTTTTAGCCTGCGGTTTATCAGCAATAGTATTAGCGCGACATGTATATGTGTAGCAAAAATAAAGTCCGGCTTTTCTCTGCGTATCAGCTTTTTTAGAGGGAAATATGCCGAAATGCTTCTGTTGCAGTTGAGCGATGTAAGTGGAAAATAGGGCTTTATCCAGTTGGTCAGTTCTCCGTCAGCACTTCCTAGGTTTACGAATTTCACTTCGTGTTCCGACAGACATTTGGCGAATGTAGTGGCAACTCTTTCTGCGCCACCACACTTCATTGCTGGTATTACAAATAAAATTTTCATTTTCTGTCGGAATTAATTTTCAGTTCATTTTTACCGGCTACATAGCCAAGCAATAACATCAGAGGTATTGTCCCTTGGTCGTCGTATCCCATTGAGAATGCCGATTTTATAATCATTACTATAATAACGGAAACTATGATTCTTTTTTCAGCGCTATTGGTTTCGCATTTTGCCGCGCTGGCTATGGCCCCGACAAAAAACAGCATATATAAACCTATGCCGAAAAGTCCCATGTTTGTAAGCAGCTCGAGCCAGTCGTTGTGTGCATATCGTCCGTATGTTACCATTGGAGTGTACGAATACCCGTATCCAAACAGCATTTTTGTTGTAGAATCGCTGTTTGTCCAATTGTCCCATAGTTGCTTGTACATTACGTCTCGTCCGCTTGTGTTTCCGCTAAGCGTTTGTGTTACACGTTCTTGGATTAGTTCGTTGCTTCCGTGTATTTGTAAGGCAATAGCCCCGCAGATTATAGCAGCAAACGAAACTATTGAGAATTTCTGGATAAACGACAACTTGGATTCCTTGAGCAGTATGCACACATAATATATGACAAATGCAACGAGTATTATCATCGCACCTCGTTTTAGCGATGATATTGCCAATATACTGCTGGCAATCAGAAGTATTGCCGAAATGGATTTGCGTTTTACAAGAAATATAAATGGCAGTATATTTACAAATATATATCCCGAATTGTTGATTGCATTTGTATGTCTTGGACTAAACGGCGATAAGGAAAAGAAGTTTATGATTCCAGTAATGAAGAAGAATGAGTAGAGTATGAGTAATAGTTTCTTGTCGAGCATATCCTTTTTCGAAAGGAAGAAGAATAGCAACAAGGTAATGAAAACAAATGTCGTGTGTTTAATTGGCCCCTGTGGATCTATATTGTAGAACGATGACACGATTGATGTGTCGGTAAATCCGTAATACGCCAGATTTGCAACAAGGAAAGCTACAGCTACGTATATTAAATGTTGTCGCGTGCGCGACATGAGAATTTCGGCCATACAAAATATGCCGACTGCCAGATATATTGCAAGCGAAAATTTCGCAATTATGAATGAGGTGGGATATATGACGCCCTGTAGGAAATATAGCATCAGAGTGACAACTGACGTATATTTTACAATGACGGGTATTTTATCCACCTTTGGCAACATGCTAGTTCTTTCGTGATTTTAGAATTTCAATAAAGTGCTCAACTTTCAGTTTTGCACTGCCATGAACGTTGAAATCGCCTTCTTCGAAGACAAAGTCACCGTCGACATATTTGTAGCGGCCGTGCTTGCCGTCGATACACATCTGATAATCAAGGTACGAACCAAATGAAGCTTGCAGTTCGTTAATGAAATATTCACCTTTCTTGGTTTCGAATATGTCGACGTCCATGCAATAGAATCCACCGTCACGGCAAATATCGTGAACCATTGTGAGCAATTCTTTAGGAGGGGCAACCCAACCAACTAATCCCGAACCACTTGCAAACTGACCTTTGAGCAGTTTCTTGTGTCCGAAATATGATTCGCCAATCTTTAGTATTCGCCATTCGTGGACAATGTCCTTGTATTCCTGGAAAAGAACATAGTCCTTTTGTGGAGAAGCAAGGTCGGGGACAGGCAGGTGGCGAATTTTGCGCCAATATATCTTGCCTTTGTTGAGAATAGGTAGCCTTCTGGTGGGGAAAACCTTTCTGACGTATCTCTTTGCTGCGGACATCGATTTAATAATCAGCACCTTTGATGCTGCTGAGCCAAGGTTTGCCTTTGCGACTATCGGATATTGGCATTGTGACAGGTATTGCATGGCTTCGTTTTTGCTTGTAAAAACTTTGGTAGGCGTGTGCGGATAACCGTACGCATCGAGCCATGCGGCCATGTTGCGCTTGCTTTCGTGGATGTACAATCCAAGAAAATCGGGATATATTGGTCTGTCAAGAACCTTTGACACAAAGTAGTAGCGCTCGTCGAGAATGGTCTTTTTTTCTTGCGAGTCGCAGGTCGACGAACAAAGGAATCCGTCACAGTCCGATTTCTTGACGTTTTCGAGCCAATTGGACGACAGTATGTCTATTATTTCGTAGTCTACACCTATTTCCTTACAAGAGTCGACAAACTTCAAATGGTTTCCGTTGAAGGATGTAAAAATGCCTAATTTCATAGTTACAAGAGATTTAAGAACCTAGAAATATCCTTTTTGTATACGTTTTCGGAGAACGAGCGACTGATTTCCTTGCTGGTCTTTCGGTAGAGCAGCGATGGTGCATTGTTTACCTCGTAGAAATACAGTCCGTTTTCTTCGTATATGGGATTGCTAATTGTCGTATAGTGAGTGCCTTCTATCGCATTACCAGCATCGGCAGCGGCGTCGATAAGCAGACAGCCTTTCTTTATTTTGGCAAGTTGCGATTTGCTTATTATGTGTTCGGTTGTACTGTCGACTTCTATTCCGTTGATAATTATGTCGTATTCGCCGATTGAGTCGTAGAATTCGTGCATTGTCTTACGGTAGAACATTCGCAGGTCGGGATTGTAGTTCGAGATTTCGGCGAAAGTGCCTTGGGCGACGTTGCCGCTCGAAAGTACAGCAACCTTGGTCGACGAGTCGGGGTACATGCCGTAGTTGAGAAGTGCGTGCTGTACGCTTGCTATGCCGGCATAGAAACTGTTCCGCCAGATGAAATTAGGCTTTAGGAACGGAATATTCACAACTTTGTCGCCTTGCCTGATTGTCGGGTAGATGTTGTCGAGGTCGACAATGACAAGATTCTTTCGTACGGCCACGTTGTCGTAGAATTCCTTTCCGGAGCCTGTCGGGTGTGTCCAGCCGATTATTGTTTGTCCTTCGCGCAGAAGGTCATAGTCTTCCTTTTGTATCAGCTTGAGGCAGAATATGTTGTCGCAGCTCGAGAAGATTTCTTTGCGCGACATGATTTTACAGTCTTTTGCTATGTATTCGCTGTCGTCTATGCCCATATTCTTTCCAAAACCTTGTTCCATTACAATTTCGTTTTCGAAACCGTTGATGTCTTCGGGAAGCAATGCGACTCTTTTTTCGTCGGGGTAAGTCGGTATGATAAAACCTATTTTCATGCTAATTGTTTTTGTTTCTTTATTTTAAGTACTACAATCATTGAAGTCACGCCTAAAATTCCTCGCGTAAGTGTTATAGTTATTGCAGCGCCAATGTAGCCCCAGTAATATACCATGGGAACCGACATCGAAAAGCCTATCAGCGAGGAGATTATGGTTATTTTTCGCAAGATTCTCTCTTTATTCTGCACAATAAGGTAATTGGTGCCATATATGCTGCTTAATGTAAGGAACAGCACCGATATTGCCATGATTCTCAAGACTAATATGGAATCTACGAATTCGTCGGTCAGGAAAATGTCGACTATCAGGGGGGCAAAAGCAAAAAGGAGCAGAGATATGACCGATGATATTATGATATTCCATTTTGCATATACGGCGTGCTTGCTGATATTCCTCGATAGGAAAGGGAAGAATGTCCTGGTAACCACCGACATCATCTGGTTGCAAAGGTTGACGAATTTTGTGCCGCCATCGAGTTTTCCATTTGCAACCGAACCGCCAAAGAATCCCAGCAGCATTACTGAAAAACTGTTGTATAGGTTCGGCATAAGCTGATTAATAAAAATGTCGGTGCTACCTTTTATCGATTGAAGTATCGATTTAATATTTGGACGTATGTATTTTACATTCAGCTTTTTCCTAATAATGACAATAGAGGCGATGCCGACAGCGAAATTGCCGCAGGCATTGAGTATAGGCTGCAATATGTAGTCGGATTTTTCCCTTATGAAAACGAATATGGCAGCTGTGAACAAGAACTTTAGGATAAGGTTCAGTATGGTAAAGTATCTCATTCGTTCCAATCCCTGGAACAGCCATTCCTGTATTAGCAGTCCGCAAGGTATGTAGAGGTAGGTGGCAAACATGAGCATCTTTTTCTCGCTGAATGCAGGAACGGTAAATACCAGAATTGCGAATATTATTGCGCAAATTATTGTGAGCGATAGTTTTGCCGTCATTACATTGGAATAGATTATAGATACTTCCTGTGGATTGTTTTTGTTTCGAGCCACGTCGCGTGCAGCCGAATAGTTAAAGCCCCAGTCGACGACAGTCTGGAAATACACGACTACCGCTGCAGCGAAAGCGATGTCGCCCATTTTGTCGAGTCCGATAACATGAGCAAGATATGGTATCGTGAAAAGCGGAAAGACGTAGCTGGCGAACTGCAAGATGGTAAGCGACAAGAATGTCTCCGTGAGTCCTTTGGCGTCTTCGTTTTTCTTGTATGACGATATCAACTGCTTGAGTTTCATGAGACAGCGTCTTTTATTCGGCTTTTTCGCTTGTTTTTGTCCTTGCGAATATCATATTCCAGAATACCACTATGCAAATAGAACAGATAAATGCAATGAATGCGGTGAT
>JAEEGG010006994.1_pt1 | contig 26257 bp, 22 predicted proteins | sample 9134161 | NCBI WGS metagenome assembly JAEEGG01 (sample SAMN16246543, study PRJNA631951) | gut metagenome | biome: gut microbiome; feature: rumen; material: CR-attached | host: Bos | place: Iran: Karaj | collected 2018-10 | reverse complement strand
ATGGGGAATACAAAATCAGCTTGCGTAGCAATTATGTTGTCGATGTCAACACCATTGCCAAGAATTTTGGCGGAGGCGGCCACATTCGCGCCGCAGGCGGAAACTCCAAGGAATCCCCCGAAGAGACAATCAAGAAGCTTCTGTTGCTCATACAACAACAATTATCGTAACAACGACATTAAATAAAAGTCCATCTCCGTTTTTTGTATATATTTTAAAAGAAGGAGGATATTTCATAATGATTCGTAAGATAATTCACGGCCTAGCAGTGGTCCCCTTTGGGGCGGCAGCCTTTTTTGCAAGTTGTTCCGACAACGCCAACGATCCAATTCCCGCGTTAAGCGAATATTCTAGCAATTCCGAAACGGTTCTGTCCAGTTCCGAGATGGACGATTCCAATTCCGAATCACTTTCCTCCAATTCCCAATCTAAAGGTTCCAGCTCGTCAAAGGTTTCCTCGAGTTCAGCAAAGACGCCCTCGAGTTCGGCAAACGTTCAATCCAGTTCGGCAAAAGCACAATCCAGTTCGGCAAAGGATTCTTCTGCTTCAGCACAAGGTTCTTCGAGCTCTGCGACAACGACAGTCAATTCAAGCACTGCAAAAAATTCATCCAGTTCAACAGCAACTTCGTCAAACACAACGCTATCTAGTTCCGCAGGCGCTAAATCCGCAGGCAGCAACGGCAACTCTTCCATTTTCGAACCGGTCGTGCGTTCGTCCAGCAGCTACAGCAAATTACGTAACGAACCCGAAGACGAACGCCACAAGATTTACCGCCTGCTCTACCCTGTCGAAAACGGAGCGCTAGACACGGGCTATTTCGACCAGGGCGACTGCGAAATCCTTAGCGACGGATCCTTTGCATGCCGTCAAAAAAGCTGCGTTGAATATGTCGGAGGATACATCAGCCTCCATAGCGAAGGAATGTTCCCCGGAGACGGGAGCGAAAAACACGCCCAATATTTCCGCGGGAGCACCGACGAGACAAGGCTTATCGACATCAATCTAGGCGACAGTGCCCTCACATCGTACATTCCCTACGCCGACATTCCGGAATTCGACATAGATGACATCAAGAGCAAGCTTTCGACTCTCCCGGCGGCCACGTGCACCACTTTGATACAGTTTGTCAGCAATTATAAAATGAGTGCCAGCGGGTTGCCCGAAGGTTTTGTCTTGCACCTAGACGCCAATTTCGCACTCAAGCCGTCAGAACGCGTGACGGAACCCTATTCCATGGTATTCCCGAAAGAGGAACTGGACTCCGTCAAGGCGAACATTTCCACCAACGAAAAACGCCTTGCACACGGCTACACGTTGTTTAACGAAATTCAATATGCCAAGGAATCCCTCTTCTCCAAGAGTTCCATTGAATACAACACCTATGTCAGCGACCAGGGCTGTGGCATCGTAGCACACACATACAATCCCATGCCCTCCGGTATGGCCGGTCTATGCCAAGGCTGGATTATCCCCGAAAGAGCACGGATTTTCTCGGTGCGCCTCATCAACACCTCGGACAAGACCCCGGCTTCGTTTACATGGAAATTGACCTACATGGACCAGTTTGGCCGAGGCAATACAATCGACATCACGACGCAGCTACGGTAACGCGCTCGTCAAACGATAAACAAGGCAATTGCAAGCAAGATAAAAACGCAACCGCTGAACCAGTTGAGGTTGCGGTTTGCTTTTGGCGAATTTAAAAGATACTTCTTGACGGTTCCCGCCAAAAGAGCAATCGAGCCAAAGACAATCATCGTCGCCACGATAAATTCAACACCGAAAATCGCAGTCTGTAAACTCGGGTGAATCGGGCGGTCCAAACGCACCGCTGGCGGAATCAGTGAAAGAATAAAGAGAATCACCTTCGGGTTCGTCATGTTCATGATGATACCGCGAAAATAAAGGTTACGTGCAGAAGGCTGGCCAAGTTTTGCGGGCCTGGTTGCTTCGGGGCTTTGCCCCTCAGGATGACATGAAGCAGCCAAGTCCGTTTTGTCGTCTAAATCTACAGTTCCTGCACGGACTTGGAAACTTTTGTACGCGAGGTACAGCAAATAAGCAGCACCAAGACACTGGATTACAAAGAACGCCGTCGGGCTAGCAGCAATCAAAGCGGACACGCCAGCCACAAGGAGACAAATCTGCAAAGCTATTCCCGTACAAAGTCCAAGGATAATGCAAAAGCCGAGACGGGCTCCGTAAGTTGCACTCTGGGCAAGCACAAATAAATTATCCGGTCCTGGAGCAATCCCGATCACAATTGCGGCAATGAAAAATTCAAGCATATTTAGGTTACAGGTTATAGGCTATAGGTTTTAGGCTCTTCAGGCGGTATAATTCTGCATAAAATTATGAAACTACATAAACTTTAGCAAAGGTGATATACCTAATCCCTACCACCTAAAACCAAACTCCTTATATTTTACTCAAGAAGGCATCGACATCGAGGTCCGCAAGGTCTTTTTGCAAGGATTCAAGCACATCGTCCGTAATCGCTGACTGTTCCTGCACACGGTCTGCGGCACGTGCATTAGAAACATCGACAAGCTTCTTGAGTGTGTTCGCCACCTCGCCCACCGTGCCATCCTGACGCATCACGACATCTAGCACTTTGGAAAGCCTTTGCCGAAGTTTCGCAAATTCCTCGCGGTCCAACTCCGAAATTTCGCCGTGATAACACATCAAAGGGGTCTGGCACCTCGCGCAGGGGAATACCATCATGTTAGAAAAGTCCCCATCAACCTGGACTTTAAATTTCGTTCCGCAATGCGGACATTCAATGTGCATTTCACTCATGCTCTATAATGTAGAATTTTTTACAATTCCTAGCCAATATAATTGCAAAATTTTATTTTTGCATCGTCCATCACGCTTTGTGAACCCCATTATACACTTTTCAACTCCTACTACCTAACACCTATTACCTAACCCCTAATCATGCTTTGCCATTGGCTTTATCAAACAACACACATTGATCTTTTCGACGGACGTTTGTTCCGTGCAGGCACAGCGGCCATGCTCTCCATCATCTTGGTGCTATTCTTCATGCCCAAGTACATCCGTTTCTTGCAGAGGCTCGATGCCACTAGCGATTTCGACAAAGACGGAAAAACAAAATCTCCCCCCATCATGGGTGGCCTTCTGCTCGTCATCGTAGTAGAAATTGTTTCGCTACTCGTATGCCAAATGAACGGCTACACCATTTCAACGCTTGTAATTCTCACATTGTTCAGTGCCGTGGGCGCCACCGACGACATGGCTAAAGTCCGTGCCAAACGCCTCGTCAAACAAGGCAAACTCAAGGCAGCCGACTACATGGACAAAGCAGACGGCATATCCAGCACGCTTAGACTTATCCTCTACTTTTTGTTCAGCTTTGTCGTTGCGATTTTCTGCTACAAGTTCATTCCCGAACTCAAAGGCGACTTGACCATTCCGTTCTGCCCCATCGACGTTTTCCAAATCCACCTCCCCAACTGGATTTTCGTTGCGTTCATGACGTTCGTCATCGCGGCATCTGCTAACGGAACGAACTTCACGGACGGTCTCGATAGCCTTGTGTCCGTGCCGATTCTCACGAGCATGTTCTTCGTCGGACTTGTGGCCTACGTGAGCGGTAACTTTATCTTTAGCCAGTACCTGAGCGTGCCGTACCTCCCCGGCTGCGACGAACTTTTCCCGCTTGCGACCTCCATTGCAGGCGCTTTGCTCGCTTATCTGTGGTTCAACAGCCCTCCGGCTGAAATCTACATGGGCGATGCCGGTTCCGTCGGCTTTGGCGCAACCATCGGCATCATGTTCATTCTCGTGCAGGCAGGGCTTTTCCTCCCCATCGTTTGCATCATCATCATCGCAGAAGCATGCTCCGTGCTGATGCAAATTACTTGGTTCAAAATCACCAAGAAGACAACTGGCACAGGTAAACGAATATTCCTTTGCGCTCCGCTCCACCATCACTACCAAAAAAAGTGGGACGGACGCTTCCCGAGCAAGCCGCTCATGAATTCCAAGATTGTGTGGCGTATGCATCTGGTGAGCATCTTCGCCCTCATCTTCAGCATGGTCGTGTTCTTTGGAATAAGGTAATATGAAGTAGGCGGTAGAAACTAGCCACAAAAAAGCCCCGGCAACGGGGCTATTTTTTTGCACAAATCTCTCAACGACCATCACTAAAAACCATTAACTTATGCTAGACTTAGTCTTTGATACAACGGATGGAAGTAGCGTAGCCTTTATCATAATTATTCAAATACCCAGACTCAGTCATACAATGTGCAGCAAAGTCATAAATATCTGTAGCACTCCAAAAACAGGTTCCCTCACCTTCGTATTCATACCTATCCCTTTCTTTCCTATGCTGAGCGACTTTCCAATGCCCCGCAGGCAGTGCCGCAAAACCAAACTCATCATATTTTTTACTATAAATGTTTTTTTTCCAGCTAGCGATAGACACTAAACTTCCATGACAACTCCAACCATTCCATTCATTCCAGCTTCCCCCAACTGCCAAAACTAAAGTTTCAAATTCTGTTTTCGTTGGCAAATGCCAGCCTAAAGGACAAACGCCTTGAGTCACCTCAGGTGCGGAACACAAATATCCAGTATCACCACATTCACTTTCGTTCATATCAACAGCGTCAATCCACAAATAAAGCCTTCCATATATTTCGCAATATTCAAGAGAATCATTGTAACAACGACTGCGATCCGTCTTGAAGTTCAGATTTTCTGCCATCCACCATTGGTCACCAATTTTCACAGTTTTATAGATTTGACCGTCGCGAGCATCCGTTATGGAACCATATTCGCAGGTATCCGTACTGTCTGTTTTGCATGGTTTTGCCAAAACAACAGAGCTGGAAGATGCAATTTTTCCGTTATCGCTAACGGAAGAAGAAGATTCGCATTCCGCACAAGACGAATAGACCAACTCATTTTCATCGGGATTATTTGACTTATCTCCACCACAAGCCGTACATAACAACGCAACAACAAACAGCATTGCAAACACAAACTTCGAAAAATACATCCTCAACTCCTTTAATCATTAATAAAACAGAAAAAACCCTGACATAAGTCAGGGTCTGCACATTTGTCACAGCCGGCGAACAGGTCGCTCAATTACTGATTCCAGCTATCGTCGTGGCTGTTTTCCGGAGCCGGAGCTGCCGGAGTTTCGCCCGTTGCCGGAGTTTCTTCAACAGGCTTCAGTTCCGGAGCAGATGTTCCAGACTTTTCCTCAGACTTTTCAGATATAGGAATGTTGCCAATGTAATTGCGGATAATTCTCGGAGTCACGAAAATTACGAGGTCCTTCTTCGTGATAGCCTTGCGTGTGTATTTGAAGAGGTTTCCGAGAAGCGGGATGTCCTTGAGGAACGGGATGCCGCTTTCGCTTTCCGTATTTTCGTTACGGGTAAGGCCACCGATCACGACCGTTTCACCATCAGCCACAACCACCTTGGTCTTTGCTTCCTGAGTCGAAATCACGATTTCGCCCTTTTCGTCATAGCCGTAAGAGTTGTTCTGCGGATAAAGGTCGAGCAAAATGCGGTTGTCGCCGGTGACATGCGGAGTCACGGTGAGCTTGATACCGGTTTCCACCATCTTGGTCGAAGATTCGCCGCTATCGTCAATCACGCGGATGGAGACCTGGTCACCCATGAACACGCGGGCTTCGGTGTTGTCGAGCGTGGAAACCTGCGGAGATGCAAGCACTTCCGTAGAAGCATCACCCATCAAGTTCGAAATGGCAATCTGGAGATTGTTGTCGAGGAGGCTTGCCGTAATGGCTGTGCTCGCCTTGCCCACAGCCGGAGAAGTCCCTTTTCCGTTCGGGAAGGACTGGATTGCGCCACTGATTCGGCTAGAGTTCGCAGCGGCAGCACCCGAGGCAAGGCTCGCCGTTCCCGGTGTAAGCGATGCGGATCCAACAGCGGCCGTCCAATCAACCCCAAGTTCACGGGCCAGTTCGCTGTTCACAACAACGAGCTTTGCCGTAATCATGATTTGAAGCGTTTCGACATCAAGTTCGGTAAGCGCATTCGCCATCTGCTCAATTTTGTTTTCAGTATCATAGACGATGATGGAGTTCGTGCGTTCCACGACAGAAATCTTGCCGCGGTTCGACTTCATGTTGTCGAGAACCTTGACAAGTTCATCGGCCTTAGCATGGTGAACCTGGAAGTTCTTACGCACAAGGGGTGCAGTCTGTTCGGCCTGCTTTTCTTCATCGGCAATTTTCTTCTGCTTGGCCTGATAGGTGCTTTGACGCTGGATGGAAATATACTTGTCCTGAATCACCCACGTAAGGTCATTCATGTTACAAATAATGTCCAGCGTTTCTTGCCACGTTTTCTTGGTCACGTGCAAACTGATTTTTCCCTTGACATCGGGAGCAATCAAGATATCTACGCCAGCAATGACAGAGACAGAGCGGAATATCGCATCGTAGTCCATGTTGACGAAGTTAAAGTCGTATAACTTCTTATTCGGAGCAACAGACCCCTCTGCAGGAGCCGCCCATGCGGTAGCAAGACTTGCCACCATAATAAGAACCGTCAGAATTTTAGTCAGCTTTTTCACTTTTGACCCCCAAATTTATCGGGAAGACCCATAGAGTAGCGACGGCTCACCCCGAATTCTTGAATCAAGAAGAGCACATCAGTTTGTGTGATTTTAAGAACTTTACCGTTCATGATCTTATCGCCTTCCTTAAGTGTATAAGACACGCCCGGATTTTTGGTTTCAACGAGGATAGCCACCGGCTCCTCGGCTTCCCAAATGATACCCACCAATTCAACCTGGTCGATGTTGATGCCTTCTTCGACCAAGCCTTTGATTTCAACAAACGGATCGCGACGACCAAACGAACTGTAAGTCACGCGGTCTTCATACAAATCAGAGAGAGCGCTCCCGATTTGTTTCATCCCCTGCGTAAGCTTTTCACCGCGTTCCTGATCCACTTTCTTCAGACGTTCAATTTGGACAGCAGAAAGTTCATCGGAGAAGCTCACCGCACGCCTGTTCACGTAACCAATCTTGTTTCCAAGTTGCACTTTGCGGTAAAGCCCCGTCAAATCCATATTCACGAGACGATCACCAAAGACGACTCGCTGCATCACCTGAGCCTTTTCGTTCGGAGCGGCATAGAATTCCGTTTCGTCGGCAACAACTATAAGTTCACGAACAACAGGACGCAAATGGAACGTCTGGACGCTAGAAATAAATTTTTTGCTTTCCGCTTCATAAGACTTCACGAAATCAGAAAACACAGGTACGCGGTCCGAAGAATTCATCCAATTGCGAACGTAGATGCCGTTGGGGCGAGCGGTCCAATAAACAAAGCCATCGCCCAGAACAGCCTTTTCGGATGTTTGCAATATGAGAGCGCCTTCATGTACTAATATCGCAGGATTCGCCCCGACTGCAAGCTGGATGTTTAAGCCATTTGCATCCCAAAACACCGAGTTGACGAGAGAACCAGAACCCACCTTGAATACTGGCGACTTTTCAGGTCCCTTGATAGAAACGGTAATGATATAAGTCCCGCTGACATTCGAAACCTTATCAGTGCTCAAACTTCTATCGGCAACTAGGCGGAACTGCTCCATGCCAGAACCGATAATGACAGTCATTTCTTTCAGCCCCGGCAACAAAGCCGAAGCAGAAACATTTGCGGCATCGCTCTGCTTGGATTTTATTCCGGCGGCCTTCTTGTCAAGGAGGGCCTGTTTCTCGGCGGCCTTCTGTTCGGCTGCTAAACGCTTAGCTTCTTCGCGGGCCGCCTTTTCTGCAGCAATTTTATCAAGGCGAGCCTGTTTTTCGGCAGCCTTGCGTTCTGCTTCAGCAGCTTTTCGGTCTAGGAGAGCTTGTTTTTCGGCGGCTTTCTGTTCAGCAGCGAGACGTTTTTCCTCTTCTTTTGCAGCCTTTTCAGCAGCAGCCTTCTTGCTTGCAAAAAGCTTCGAAAGCGTCCAGGACTTGCCGTTCGAATTGAATTTCAAAAGGAAATTCGCCTTATCAAGAGCGATGGCATTTTTGTCACCCGTGATAGACGGCCCCACCTGCATTTCAATTTTCAAGAAATTCATGCCACGGTACGGCTCTTTGAAAACTCTCATGGAACGCACAAGCGAAGAAGACTGATCGACATCGTAACTTCCGACGCCCAGAGCAAAGTCTGTTTCAGAAAAGCCTACCGTCAATTTCTTTGAAGCGTTATCATACTTTTGGAAGAATGTCGGCAAATTCTTGTCCGATGCGAACTGGAATTCCATCTGACAGCTTTTTGCGCAATTTAATCGAACATCCTTAATAAGCGCAGCCTGCAAAGCTACGGTACTAGATAACAGTATAAGAAGGAACTTGCATTTCATTATTTGCCAACCTTCTTGGATGTATAAGTGGTCAAGTTGAAGTTCACCGACATGGTAATCGGAGTCCAACCGTGAGTTTCGGCTTTCTGGACTTCGGCAGCGATGCCCGAATAACGAGAAAGCCTCAAGTTCGTAATTGCAGTCGGATAATTAAAGTTCGCAATTTCAGCAAACAAATAACCGAGCATGTGATAACCGGAATTGACCGCAATGGAATAGCGGTTTTCTATGTAATGTTCCCTTTCGGAGCGGCCTTCAGGATTGAACTTTTGGATTTGCACGCCAGAACTACGAATCACGGAATACAAATCCTGCAAGCGCAGCGGAACCTTTTCTTCTTCCGGGAACATTTCCTTTAATTTCTGGAAATCCTTTTCGGCCTGAACAAGTTGCATTTCGAGTTCGGCTACCCTATGCTTTTTGGAATTAATCTTGTCGAGTTCCATCCTTGCAGATTTCAACTGATTTTCCAAATTTTCCTTTTCGACAACAAACGGATCCCACAGATAAGTATAGACGCAGTATCCGCCCAAAAGGATAATGAATATCACAACTATGGCATATACTGTTTTCTTGTCTTTCAAATCGACATTAAGAGCACCCATTATCACCCCTCCTCTGCAAAGTCGCGTTTGAGTTCAACTTTGAGCGTAAAGCTGTAGGCCTCGTCGCCATCAACTTTAGTCGTGGAAATGGTCACCAGCGAAACTTTTGCTACACTGGATTGTTTTTCAAGCTTGACCATGTATTCGGCCACCTCGGAAAAATCAAACGTAGTGCCCTTCATTTCAAGGTTGTATTCGCTTACCTGCGAAACACTCATGAGCCACATGTTCGGAGGCAACACCGAAGAAATGTTCTCGAAAAGCACCACCCAGCGTTTCTTGTTAATTTGGATGGACTTGAGCGCCTTTATTTTCGAATTAATGATAGCCTGACTTTTTTCAAGTTCGCCAATCTTGACTAACAACGGACGCTGGCGATTCACTTCTGCTCGCACGGATTGCAATTCTGCATCCAAACTAGAAAGCGTTTCCAGTGTATATGCATACAAGAACAAACCGGCAACAACAGCAACAATGAAAATAATAGTAGGCCAGACAATACGTCGGTCAGTCACCCATGTCAAATCCGTTTGCTTCTTGCGATGTTCGCCAGGCAAAAGGTTGATGGTAATAGCAAGAGCCTTAGCTCCTTTACTTGTGTTCGTAGCCATTAGAACTTCCTCATTGCAAGTCCCAAAGCCGGGGCGTAAATGTTAGACAGGGCAATGGATATGCCTTCCGCGCCAACGACACTTGAATCGCATTCCACCGAGCGGAAGGGGTTCACCGTATCGGTTTCAATTCCCGTTTTCTCGGCAATGTAATCCAAGAGACCAGGAACTGCAGCACCACCACCACCAATCAGAATTTTCTCAAGCGGACGAGAATCTTCCGCTGAAGAATAATAGCGGATACCGAACGTGATTTGCGACATCAATTCTTCAAAAGCAACCCTCATGGCATCTTCAAGAACCGAAATAGCAACATTGTCGATAACCTTCAAATCGTTCTTTTCGAACATCTCATGGCATTTTTCGGCAGGGATGTCAAGGCTTGATGAAAGTTTGTTTATAATAACATTCAGTGAACCACCATTCATGGATCGGACTGAATGGAACTTTCCATCTTGGATAAAGCCTGCGCTCATTTTGTTGTCGCCGATATTGAAGATAGCCGTCGTCTTCTTGCGGTCTTCTTCAGATGCAGTTGCAACAAAAGAATTTATCAGCCCGAAGATATCGACATCCAAAGCCGACAACTTAATACCCTTGCGCGTAAAGAACTGGGCCCAAGATTCAAGCATCGAGTTCTTAGCCGCCACCACATTCACCTTGACTTCATCGCCTTCATGAGCGACGACCTCATAATCCAGAACGTTGTCCTGATCGTCGAACGGCGGACGGCTCTGGGCGGTCTGGACGATAATGGCATCTTCGTTACCATTCTTCGGAACCTTGATCGAAAGGCGATCGACGAGCACGCCTCCTTCACCAGCTCCGCAATTCACGGATGCAACAACATCCACATTTTCATCAATTTGGTGGCGAAGCATAAGCTTGGAAAAAGCTTCGCCAAGCATGTCGAAGCCATCCTTTTCTTTCTTCGCACCATTGTCGAGAGATGCATCATCGGATTCGCGCCTTTGGATAAGGCCGTTGATGATGGAACCCGCAGGTACAGGTTCGAGATCAACGTCGCGAACAATCCTTTTACCGCTAGCATCATGATAGACCTTAACGTACTTGATGCTGTAATGGCCAACATCAATGCCAACAGTCTCACGCTCTCCGCGAATTCTAGCAATCAAACCTAAAGCCAAAATTATACTCCGATAGGAAACAATACTATGTAAATTCTACTTTTATAAACATCGAATGTCAAGCGAAAAAAAGCACTAAAACACATAAATCTAAGAAATAACGCCATTTAAGCTCTTTTTTTCCACTTTTGTCTTGCGATTTACCTCAAAAATGTACTGCAAAATATGTTCCTGAGTCCAAGCGTACGTCCCTGTGAACACCGCAGAGACTGAATAATACATCGGGAAACTAGGATTCCGGTGCCCCAAATTGTTCAAAATTTTCACATCCACGTTCTGCTCGCCAAACGTCGGAAGCTCAAACGTAATGGAAATTTTCTGGTCCGGCCTACAGTTTTCGGGGAGCCCAAGCAAAAGACCGCCCGCAGAAATATCATAAAGCATGCCTGAGCAAGTCTCGCCATTTTCCAATTTAGCCTCGACTGGAAAATCGACAACTTCACGAATCCACTTACGTAACTGGTCCTTGTTCAACTGTTCGCTGTGGTTCAAGACAATTTTGTTTGGAGTTGCAGAAATAATAGGAATCCATGTCGAATAGACAGCATCGTTCATACGAGTCCATCGAACCAGCACTCGCATTCCAACCGGATTTTTAGCAACATCGCCCAAGCCATCCACTTGAACGCTCCAGTTTTTTTCGGAACGTTCTAGAATAACGGAACGCTTGATAACTCGCATACCCTCGAATTCCAAATCCACGCGATCGCCTTCATTGAACTGCCTTGTCGAGCAAACCATTGTCAGAGGATTGGCCCCTGTAAAGTCCATTTTACGTCTCAGCGAAGCAACAGCATCAAGCGTTTCATCACGAACGGACAGCACGTTGCGGACACGATAGAACTCGTTCACCGCTGTTTCAAAAAGCCCGGAAGAATTCAGCACGGCATCCTTATTTTCGAATTTGGATGTTCGCACCAGTTTCTCCAATGTACGCACTTCCTTTGGTGTAAATTCAAAAGCCTTGATCTTTTCATTAAAGGCTTCTGTACCAAACATCACTTCATTTTCGCGACGGTTGTACATCAGCTGAATTTCAATCAGCACTAAAGCCACGAACGGAAGAATCGGAAGTAGGTAATACTGGAAAATTTTCCAGGCCTCTTGAAAAAAGCCAGTCATCTGCGCCCCTCTCGACTACAGCTCAGTCCAGACGCTGTTGATGTATGTAGCAAGGATAGACGACGGCAGTTTCTTCCCCATGAGAGGAGAATTGCAAACATGACCGGCAAAATCGCCTTCGACGACCACGTGCGGTCTATCCGCCGCAAGCACGACAACGTTATCTGTTGAAGTCTCGGATCCCGCCAAACGGGCAGGAGCAGTCGAGAGAAGTTCAACCGCACGAGCCTCGCCCACACGCTTGACAAGCTTGTTCCAAATCGCAGGAAGAGCGACTTCCAGCGACAGTGCGCCCGGCACGGAATCCTCAAAATTCACGACGGTATCTTGGCGGAGCACCGGCGTGTGGTTCATGCTGATGGCATCAACAGTCCCGTCAGCAACGCCTTGCCACAAGGCCTCACGGTCTGCCGCCGAACGAATCGGCGGAAGGATATGGTATGCAGAATCCAAAGTTTCAAGGCAGGAATCGTCCAACAGCAGGTGGTAGAGCCCCACGTCGCAGGTGACATCAATGTTATTCTTACGGGCGTTGCGGACAAGTTCCAGCGTTTCACCACAAGTCACTTGTTTAAAATGCACCGGCACTTGGAGGAAACGAGCCATTTCAAGGATCGTATAAGCGGCAATCGTTTCGGCAATACGCGGAATGCCCTTCATGCCAAGCATGTCGGAATAAGCGCCTTCGTGCACACAACCGCTGTGGCGAAGCGTCTTGTCCATCGGCTGGAAGAAGAAGCGCTTGCCCGTCATCTTGCCGTATTCCATAGCAAGGCGGATAAAACGGGAATGCGGAATCACGCCGTTGCCGTCGCCAAATCCAGCGACTCCAGCTTCGGCAAGTTCCACCATTTCGGCTAAACTATCGGTTCCAAATCCTTTGCTGTAAGCGCCGAGGAACTTTATATCAAATTCGCTTTCGCCAAATTCTTCGGACTTAAAGCGGTTCACCATGGCTGTAAACTTGTCGGCATCGTCAATAGGATTTGCGGCACTTTCATAAAGGCCACCGAAAAAACCGCCCCTGTGCATTGCGGAAAAACCATCGGAAAACGTATAAACGTCATCGCGGAGCGGTTCCATGAAGTCTAGCCCAAGCCCAAAGAGAGCAGGCATTACAAGTGCGCCCTTGCAATCAAATTCAGTGGTTTCCACATTTTTGCAAGCGTTCAGACAAACTTCACGGCGATGTTCAAAAGACTCGCCTGTCCAAAATTTCGCATTTTTCAAGACAACATTCGAGACACGACCTTTACTTGGTTTACGCATTTTCATTGTTGCGACCTCCAGCCAAAAGGAAAAGAACGGCCATACGGACAGCGACACCGTTGGTCACCTGATCAAGAATAACAGAATGTTCGCCATCAGCGATATCGGAATCGAGTTCTACGCCGCGGTTGATTGGACCCGGGTGCATGATGATGACCTTGTCCTTAGCGCATTCGAGAAGTTCCTCTGTGATGCCGAACGTGTTGCGGTATTCGCGCATGCTCGGGAGGAGTGCATCGTCCATGCGTTCTTTCTGCAAGCGGAGCGCAATGATGGCGTCAGCATTTTCAACAGCCTTTTTAACGTCCGGTTCCCACGTCACATGGTTCATGAGGTCCGTATTGCGCGGCACCAAGGTCGAAGGTCCGCAAAGCGTCACATGAGCGCCCATCGTTGACATGCCCCAGAGGTTACTGCGAGCCACGCGGCTGTGACGGATATCGCCAATGATTGTAATGTTCTTGCCTTCGAGAGTTCCGAGCTTTTCTTCGACGGTAAGCATGTCGAGCAGCGCCTGCGTCGGGTGCTCGTGAGCGCCATCGCCAGCGTTCACGATAATCGCGTTGCTGTTGTCGGCGAGGAACTTAGGCACGCCCGTCCCCTTGTGGCGGACGACTACGATGTCAATTTTCATCGCCTCGATGTTACGGAGCGTATCGACGAGCGTCTCGCCCTTCTTGACGCTGGAGTTTGAACTTGTGAAGTTCACCGTATCAGCAGAAAGGCGCTTTTCGGCAAGTTCAAAGCTCGTGCGCGTGCGAGTACTGTTCTCGAAGAACAAGTTCACGACTGTCATGCCACGAAGGCTCGGTACCTTCTTGACCGGGCGTTCGAGAATTTCGCGAAACTGTTTCGCATGGTCCAGAATCAGTCGGATATCATGCTTGGACACTCCACGGAGGCCAAACAGGTGTTTAATTTCCAAAGCGCTCACTTTACGCCTCCACTTCTACGAGATAAACGGAATTTTCTTTATCAATGGGATCAATGGACACCCGGACTTCTTGGTTTTTCGCCGTTTCAACCGTAAGTCCGACACAATCAGGAGCAATCGGGAGTTCACGGTGCCCGCGATCGACAAGCACGCAAAGACGGATAGCGGCAGGACGGCCCAAATCTAAAATAGCACGCATGGCAGCAAGCGACGAACGCCCCGTGTAAAGCACGTCATCCACAAGGATGACGGTCTTGCCTTCCACCGAGGCAGGCATTTCGGTAAAACGCATTTCGGTCGCGACCTTTTTGCGGTAGTGGAAATCGTCACGATAATATGTAGCATCGAGGCTACCCATTTCGATAGGCTTCCCGAACTTCTGGGAAAGGCGTTCGGTGAGTTTCTTTGCCAACGGGATTCCGCGGCTCGCCATGCCAAGCACTATCATATTGTCAGCGGACGGATGCATTTTCGCGATTTTCGCCGCCATTTCGTCCAAAGCGAATTCCATCGTCTGGGCAGTTAAAAGTTCACTTACTTTTTTGCAGTTGTCATTCATATAGGTATCAGGTCGGTCGCTTCGCGCCCTCTGAGGTATGAGGTCACTCGCGCCGCTCGTTTTGAGGTATTTTTTTAGTAGAAGTTAGATTATTTTAAGGACTTTTTTCTTTTAGAACTCATAAAATACACCTTTTTTTTATATATATAAGCAAAACCTTATGCTATGTTCTAGAGCTGCAAGAACCATTTTTTGCCCATAGCCCAGAGCGTAGCGACCCCATACCCCATACCTATAGGAGTCTTCAAATGTCCTTTAACCAACTCGACAAACCGCAGGCAGGCGAAACCATCGCCATCATGAAAACCAATCACGGCACGATGAAGCTCCGTCTTTTCGAAGAAATCGTTGGCGAATGTGCAACAAACTTTATTGAACTTGCAAAGCAGGGCAAGTACGATGGAGCTCCGTTCCACCGCATCATCAAGGACTTCATGATCCAAGGTGGCGACTTCACTCGCAAAAACGGCACCGGTGGCCACGCAGCACAGGGTCCGGGTTCCACGATTGGCGACAAGTACGACAGCCGCCTCACCCACGTCCGCGGAGCCCTCAGCTGGGCAAAGACCGCTATGCCGCACTCCATCGGCAGCCAGTTCTTTATCGTCCACGGCAACAACGTGCACTTCCTCGACCACGACCAGTGCGGCCCCGGCCCGGCTGACGGCTACTCTGTCTTTGGCCAGCTCTATGAAGGTTTCGAAGTGCTCGACGAAATCGCCGGCGTCCAGACCGACCGCATGGACCGCCCCTACGATGACGTGGTTATCGAAAGCGTCACGATCGAGAAGGCTTAAGAAGTAAACAGTAGGCAGTGGTTAGTGGTTAGGAATGCAATAAGAACGTTTCTTTTACATCCCTACTTGCGAACAACTAAATCCTTTCCTGTTTACGGCCTAAAGGCCTAATCACTGTTTACTAACCACTGTCGAAAAAAATTTCATTTTTTTCGACATCCACCCTTGACACGTGCAACTATTCATTCTATATTTGTGCGCGTCCTCGGGGTTATAGCTCAGTTGGTAGAGCGCCTGCATGGCATGCAGGAGGTCAGGAGTTCGACTCTCCTTAGCTCCACTAGAAAGACTCGCTTTAGAGCGGGTCTTTTTTTAGATTTAACATTTACAATAAAAAAAGGCATTTTTCACAAACATTTTCATCACGATAAAATAATATTTTTGTATTTTATTTGTCGCTATGGATAGGCTTATAAAAATTTCTTCTCTCTTATTTGCTGTCGGGAGCATTTTCTGTTTTGCCGACACAGGTTCAAACACCGTCTGTGACGCCTCTAAAATGGACGCATTCGCTTATGACGACTGTATAGCCGCACAGCGAGGCGCAAAAATCGACAATACGGATTTTTCCGAAAGGACTGCACCACCTGCGGAACTCGTTTCGGCATCCTACGTCGAACCATTCTCTTACGATCCGTTCCAACGCGATGCCTACTTAACCTCATCGTTCGGCGAGAACCGCGGCACGCGCTACCATGCCGGTATCGACTACTCTACGCAGATGGAAGAAGGCTGGCCCATATTCGCCCCCGAAAACGGAGTCGTCAAAGAAATTAAAACATCTCCGTTCGGCTATGGGAAAGTGATGTTCTTCGAAGGCAACAGCGGAAAAACCTGGGTATTCGCCCACCAGAGCAGTTTCCCGCAATCCATTGAAAAACTCATAAAGCAAAAGCAATACTCCACAAAGAGTAACGATATTTCCATTAAGCCTAACATAAGATTCCGCAAGGGCGACACGCTCACTTACTCCGGCAGTACCGGTATCGGAAACCCGCATCTGCACCTCGAAGTCCGCTTAAACAAAGACGACGTCACCTCTCCCTGCCAGCTTGGAGTCAAATGCCTTGATACCATAGCGCCGCAAATTTTCGGAGTCGCCGTATGGCAAGGCAACAACATCGCACTCACTACCGACGACGCTCTCCGTGAAGGTTGCGTCGAAGCTCCCGTCAAAAACGAATTCAACTTGTCCATGGCGATAAAAATTGCTGATTACAGCCGTGAACCCAAGGAAAACCCCATGGCAATCCGCCGTCTCGAACTATGGCGGTACGACGACAAAATCTACAGCAAAGTCATGGACACCCTCAGCTATAAAAAAATGCTCAACATCCGAGATGAACTCCTTTGGGCAGAAGAAGCGGATACAGCCGGGGACTGGCACTATATCAAAGCCAAGATAGGCCCCATATCTACCTACAGACTTGAAATCGAGGATTTCAACGGACATACCATTCGACGCGAATTCAGCTTCCATCCCTCATGCAGAAAGAACAGCCCCTTCACGCTCACAAAATACCAGAACACTCCTGTTTACACGTTCTTGAGCAAGAGCATGCTGGATATTTACCGTTGTGAATCAGGGTACAAATTTACAGCGCTCGATATAAATGAACAAGTCATCAGCGACGACCTCTGCAAAATATTTGACCATAACAAACTACTCCCTATCGGAAAAATTGCAGAAGTATTCCCCACCACAAGATTCATCCGATACAGCGCTGATGCTGCGGCGACCGGAACAGGGCGAAGCGTAAACGAACTCATCGCCATGCACGCCTTCACCGGATATCAGAACAACATCAACTGGTTTACGCAAATCGGCGACATCAAAATCTCTCAAAAAATTTCGGGCCTTCCTACCATCAGCGATACTACACTCAACGTCCTCGCTGTCACGCATAACAAAACCGACAGCATTGACTTTTTGGAATTCCACCCCAAGGGACTGCAATTCCACGGCAAATGGGATGTTTGCATAGATAACGCCAACAATCCCTCTCCACTTTACTGGCTTGGCGAAACAACCCGCAGATGGTTCTATTTCGAAAAACAAAAAGGCGGCAAGAACCGTTGTGTCACATTAAACGAACTGAGAGACATCGCAAACATTACCGATAGCGAAGGAATCTCGCTAGGATTCCCCTACTGGTCCGATGCTTTTGTCGCGGGTGTCCGTCAAGTGGCTTTGAAGATTCCGGTTTTCTCCAAATACGCAGGAATTCCAGACGGGAACGCCATCACCGTCAAGTATAAGAACAAATGGATTGCCGCAGAATACGATTCTGAACCGCGAGAAATCGTCATCCTAGGAGACGCACTGCCCGAAGCCGAAGAAGTTATTACAATTCAAATTGTTGATGACACTAAGCGAAAAACAACAAAAGAAATCGTTGTTCCGGGAATTTAAAAATTATATTCGATGGGAGAATACCCCCAAGGAGATTTTATGCACGCGAAGAAACTCGGATCGATATTGGCTCTGATGGCCGCCTTTGGATTTACCGCCTGCGATGACAGCGGTTCCAGTTCTAGCAATGAAACTTCTTGTAAAGTAACTTCGCTGGAGCCGCTTGTCATAGAAATGGTCAATGAAGGCATAAAGACAATAACGACCTTCAAGTTTGAAGGTGGCAAAATCATCGAAACAATAAAAGTGGATTACTATGTTTCAGAAGACATTTGCCAACAACTACAAGAACAATACCCATTACGGGATATCAAATGCAATAAAAACATAGTCACAACGACTAGCAAGGACGATTTTAACGAAAGCGATTTTGAAATTTCAAAGAATCGAGCAATCAGCTCTTGCAAGGCGAAGAATTAGTTTATAGTTCTTTATAATTCGCGATAATGAACCAATTTGCGATTGTTGTTCTGAGCCAAGCGAATGGTATCATGTATAACATTCCTGAACTGCGGAAAATCAACGGGGTGAACAGCAAGGCGAGGTAACCCCATCGGAAGTTTCATGATAAAGGCAGCATAAGCAACGGCTGCCTTTTCTGTTATCTTGGGAATCCCGGCAAAGCTTGCCACGGGTGACGCATAACGTAATCCATCAGCGGTCGTAAGCGAGAAGCGGTCTTCGTACAACATTTTTTCTGCACGGACTTGCCCCGGCAAGAACTTGTTGCTGAACCAAGTCGGCGGAACAAAAGCAACTGGAGCCTCGGCAATTCCGTTTTCGTCAGCAAACAACGTTTTCCATGCACTAAGCGCAGCTTGCAAAAGGCGGCTCGATTCGTACTCGGAAAGTCCAGCAAACTCGGCCTCGCCCCCCGTGAGGTTCATTCCTATGAGACCAGCATAACTGCGCCCTTGGCTGAATTCAGCCTTATGCTTGAAGCCATGCAACGCCAGCTCAAACCCCTCGGACTTGAGTTTTGCAAGCGTTTCGCGGAAACCTGCAATCGTATCGTCCGTCGCATTTTCGGTATCGGGAATCACCAAAACGCTAAAAGGTCGCCCGGCCAAATCCCGGAGTTCTTCGAGAATCGGAAGTGACGTGCGAAAATTCCACACCGAAAAATCATGGAAACAAAGGAGAAAACGCTTGCACATAGCAGTGAAGATAGAAACATTAGACGAAAGAACGGGCCTTCGGCCCTACAGACGAGAGACTAAAGAGGAATAATGGCGCGTTGCGCAATCAAATAACTAAAAAATCTTTCGTCTTTCGTCTCTCGTCTCTCGTCTAAAAGCTACATTTACCTTACTATGTTTGAATCTATTATCCTCGGCCTGTTGCAGGGCCTCGCAGAATTCCTCCCCATCTCCAGCTCCGGTCACCTCGTACTTGGGCACGAACTTTTAGGCATGAACGAAGCAGGCATGTTCTTCGACATCATGCTCCACGCAGGCACACTGCTTTCGATTTTCGTGGTGTTCCACAAGAAGATTACGGAAATCATCGTCGGTTGCCTCCGCCGCGATAAGGAACAGCTTCGCGAAGCGGGCTACATCATCTTGGCAAGCATCCCGACGGCGATGATCGGCCTTGGCTTCAAGGATGCACTCGAAAGCTTGTTCGTAAATCCGCGAGCGGTCTGTGTCGCGGAGCTCTTCACAGGCCTTTTGCTTTTCACATCTCAGTGGGGCCCGACTGGCGCCAAGCACCCAGAGAACGAAGGCGTCAAGATGAACTGGTGGCGCGCCCTCGTGACCGGAACTGTCCAAGGCATCGCTTGCATCCCGGGCATCAGCCGTAGCGGCTCGACCATCAGCGCCATGATGTTCATGGGCGTGAACCGCAAGTACGCCGGCGAATTCAGCTTCCTCATGAGCATTCCTGCCGTTGGCGGTGCAGCACTCCTCGATTGCATCAAGTGGATCAAGTGCCAGAGCATGACTCCGGAAAAAGCGCTCCTCGACCCCGAAAAAGCCTTGAAGTGCGTCGATGCCGGCGGTTTTACACCGGAACTCTTGGTCGGCATGATTGTCGCATTCATCTTCGGAATTATCGCCCTCAAGTGGCTCATGAACTTTGTCCAGAAGGGCAAGTTCCAGCACTTCGCTTGGTACGTCTGGGCAGTCGGCATCTTGGGATTGATTTTCTTGAAATAGACTTTATATGCAAAGCGCCCGTTCACAGAATCGTGAACGGGCTTTTTCTTTTTTTGGCCAAGATACTAGGAATCCACTCATTTATTCTTCTTTTTTCAGCGTCAAATCACTTGCAAGACCTCATAAAATAAGTAATATTCAAAAGCAGGTCTTATAGGGGTTCTTTTTGAACGTTGTTAAAACATAAGACTGGGCTTATTGTTGACGAGGACGATTATTTGCGACATACGCCAATAAGATAAAAAAAGGAAGCATGTATGGTCCTCTGGTCCCATCATACGGATCCTCGTTTCAACAACAATCATCCCAAGCGTCGAGGATAATTTCGCTTACTCATGCATCCTACCCTTTAATATACCTCTTTTTCTGGAGAAAAGCAATGATCAACTCCAAAATCGATGACAAAAAGTGCAAAATTCGTCTTATAGGGGTTCTTTTTGAACGTTGTTAAAACTATGTACACAAAGGAAAGATTACATACGATTTTGTAAGACTTGCCATAGAATACAGGACGAAAAGAATCAAGTCCGATTCCGTCAATTATACGTATATTTAAATACAGTATGTCCTATTTATGATTATCATCTTTACAGCTTTATGGATCCCCTCCACAAGAGCAAAACAAGAAATAATGGATTCTATCGGCACTCCATGCCTCCAGAATGACAAGCGAGGCGAGAGCAGCAAGAATGAGTGAACTCATTCTTATTGCCGAGCTGAAGCTGTCATGCCTCGTAGAGGAATGACAGCTTCGAGGATGACCGTGGCTGCAACGCTCGCCTTTTGAATTTGGCACGATTATTGCATATACTACCGCGAAAACAAGGCGGAACGGTTCAAACGTTTCATTTTGAAACTAGTCAATCGTAAAACCGCTTAAAAATTTAACAGTAAACGAAAACAGCAAATAAAATTATTTGCCCTTCGGCAAGCTCAGGGCCCTTTACATAAGGTCGGTGAGCTTGTCGAACCGCTTTCGTCTAAACAGGAGATTCAAATGGCAACAGAGAAGATGGAATTCCAAACTGAAGTTCGCGACATGCTGAACTTGATGATCAACTCCCTTTACAGCAACAAGGAAATCTTCCTCCGCGAGCTCGTCTCGAACGCGGCGGACGCACTCGACAAGCGCCGTTTCCTTTCGCTCTCGAACGCCGACTTGCTTCCGATGGGCACGCAGCTCCGCATCGACATCTCGGTGAACAAAGAAGGCAAGCGTATCGTTGTGGAAGACAACGGTATCGGCATGAACAAGGAAGACTTGATCAACTGCCTCGGAACCATCGCCCGTAGCGGCACCAAGAACTTTATCAAGAATTTGAAGGAAGGCGACAAGGGCAGCGTCGATTTGATTGGCCAGTTCGGTGTGGGTTTCTACTCCGTGTTCATGGTCGCGAAGAAGGTCGAGGTCCTTACGCTCAAGGCCGGCGAAAAGCAGGGCTACCTGTGGGCATCCGAAGGCACGGGCGATTTCGAAATCTCCGAAGTACCGCTCGACAAGGTGGGCACCAAGATTACGTTGTACCTGAAGGACGACGAAGACGCCGAAGACTTCGCCAGCGAATGGAAAATCAAGGACATCGTGCAGAAGTACAGCGGCTTTGTGAGCTACGGCATTTACTTCCACCCGGAACCGAAGAAGAACGACAAGGGCGAACTGGAAGAAAAGCCCGAAGAACGTTTGAACGAAAAGCAGGCCCTGTGGCGCCAGAGCGAAAAGGAAGTCACCGAAGAACAGTACAAGGACTTCTACAACGTCATCAGCCACGAAGCCGACGAACCGGCTGCTTGGAGCCACAGCCACGCCGAAGGTTCCCAGGAATTCTGGAGCCTCGTCTATATTCCGTCGAAGGCCCCGTTCAATATCTGGCACAACGACGCATTGCACGGCCTCAAGCTCTACGTGAAGAAAGTCTTTATCATGGACGACTGCAAGGACTTGCTGCCGCCTTGGCTCCGCTTTGTGCGCGGTGTGGTCGATAGCGAAGACTTGCCGCTGAACGTGTCCCGTGAAATCTTGCAGAACAACAAGATTATCACCAACATCCGTAAGCACGTCATCAAGAAGGTGCTCGACGCCTTGCAGAACATGGCCGACAAGGATGCCGCCAAATACAACGCTTGGTGGCGCGAACTCGGCATGGTGCTGAAGGAAGGCTTCTACATGAACTGGGAACATCTTGACGAACTCAAGAAGTTGCTCCGTTTCGAAAGCACCAAGACCGAAGGCGACGCTCTCGTGGGTCTCGACGAATACGTGAAGCGCATGCCCGAGGGCCAGAAGGAAATCTACTACCTCATCGGCGACAAGAACGCCGTGAAGAGTAACCCGATGCTCGAAGCCTTCAAGGCCAAGGGCTACGAAGTGTTGCTCATGAGCGATGGCATCGACGAATTCATGATGTCTAGCCTCCAGGAATTCGGCGACAAGAAGTTCCACGACATCGCCCGCGGCGACGTAGATTTCGAAAAGACCGAAGACGAAAAGAAGGCCGAAGAAGCCAACAAGGGCATCTTCAAGGGGCTCTGCGAAAACCTGCAGAAGGTCTTGGACGAAGACATCAAGGAAGTCCGCGTGTCCAGCCGCTTGAAGGATAGCCCCTGCTGCCTTGTGACCAGCGAAGACGCCATGAGCGCCCAGATGGAACGCATGATGAAGGCGATGGGCCAGAAGAACTTGCCGAAGTCCAAGCGCATCCTTGAAATCAACCCGACGCACCCGATCTGCGAAATGCTCAAGAAGAAGGCCGAAGCGAAGGAAGATTTGGGCGACTGGCCGAAGGCCCTCTACGGCCAGGCATTGCTTGCCGAAGGCTCTCCGCTGCCGAACCCGGCTGAATACGTCGCAGCGATTACCAAGTTGCTGACCGCCAGCGTGAAGTAAGGTCACTGTGCCGGTGCGCTGAGTTTGTCGAAGCGTTGCCGAAGTGACGCAAAGCAGGAATGCACATCGCATCATCCTGAAGCGAACAGCCCCGAAGGATCCAACGCAATCAGCAGACCGCGAAGGATCCAGTCAGAAAAAAACACTGGATTCTTCGGGCCAAAGCCCTCAGAATGACGACAAGCATAGAAAAGACCGCGATTCTATCGCGGCCTTTTTTCATTTCACGGAAAAAGCCTTTGCTTTTCACGTATAATTAAGTATATTTAACGTGTAAATCACATAATTTTCACTAGAGAGGCAAAAAATGGCAAACTTGACTATTACGCTTGACGACGAAGACAAAAAAGGGCTTTCTGACTTTTGCGAACAAGTCGGAATGACCATTTCGGGCCTATTTAACGTTTTCACCAAGCAAGTGCTGCGTGAAGGGAGAATTCCTTTCGAAATCGCCGTTGATCGTCCAAACCGCACAACCATCAAAGCCATGAAAGAAGGCGACAAGCTCATTGAAAAATATATGAAAGATCCGTCCTCCGTCAAGACATACAACAACGTTGACGAATTGATGGAGGCTATGCTTAAATGATCAAGTTACCTACCACAAAGACGAAATATGCGGTCAGTTACACATCCGTAATGAAAAAAGATATGAAGCGAGCTCAAAAACGCGGCTATAACATGGAAGAAATCGCAAAAGTCATTTCCAAGCTCGCTAACGACGAACCTCTAGAAGAACGTTACCGCGACCATTCCCTTGACGGAAACTGGTCCGGACACAGAGAACTCCATATCCGTCCGGACTAGCTTTTAATTTACCAGAAAAAAGATAATTTGCTGATTCTTGAACTCGCCCGCACGGGAACCCACGCAGATTTGTTCAACAAGTAAAAAGACCGCGATGAACTCGTGGTCTTTTCCTCTTTCGTCTCTCGTCTGTAGCCCGCATAGCGGGCGTACTTTCGTCTAATCTTTTACGCAGCGAACGGAATAGCCGCTATACTTGTAACTGATGTCCAAGACCAAGCGATCGTAGTTGAAATCCAGTCTCACGTAGTACGCAGAAGACCCATCAGAGAAGTATGCGGCGGTCCCTTCAGTAGAACAACTCCAGAAGAACGCTTGGCTACCATTGGCGTAGAAATTTTCGTAATAGTTCCTGTAGCCAGCAGGGAACGCCGAGAACCCAAAATCATCCGTGCCATTGCCGCTCTTCTTATCCCAGTTTTCCCAGCCACTCGTTGACTTGAGCACCTTGCCCGCAGTCGATTTGCCACCAACTGCTGAGAACAAAGTATCCCACTCCGCCCTACTAGGCAAATGCCATCCATCAAGGCACACACCACGCACCGGATAGGTTGGCGAGCAATCACTGCCATAATATCCGCAACCCTTGCCGTTCTCGCTCCATTCGCCCACACTATCCATCGCAGCACCCCATGTGTAAAGGCGACCGTATTCAGCACAATACTCAGCGGTATTTTTGAAGCAATAAGAGTTCGTCGCTTCAAAATTCAGGTTCTCAGCCATCCAAGTCTGATTACCGATTTTCACAGTCTTGTAAGTCTTGTTGTCGCGGGAATCCGTCACGGAACCTGAAACTACAGTTGAGCTATTCGATTTTGCTGTAGATGACGAAGATTTTTGAGTCGAAGATGACGATGCTTTAACACTGCTACTGGACTCCGCACTCGAACTACTCGACTTCACACTTGACGACGATTCAATCTTTTTGCTGCTAGAAGACTTTGCAGAAGAAGCGGATGTGGAGTCCATAATGCAACGAACCGACATCGCATTATCCATGTACTCTCCCATAAAAGCAGCGTCCGCATAAACATTCTTCATAAACAAACTAAACGCATGGTCGAGCAAAATTCCACCATCACTAAGCCTAGTCGAAGTTTTTATATCCTCCGTAGATGTCCAAAAATATGCAAGAACTTTATCACCAATAAAATCGTACGATTCAATGTTTCCAGTGACAACTATGCCGCTTAAATTATCTTCTTTTCTATAGCCTCCGGGGAGCGCGGTAAATCCGTAATCATCTGTTCCGACAGTTTCCTTTTTCTCGAATTTCCAGCCGTCAACAGACTTGAGCTTTATCCCAGCGCTGTCTTGGCCGCCAACTGTTTTTAACAAAATTTCGAATTCAGCCTTAGAGGGCAAGTGCCAGCCGCCGGGGCAAACTTCCGTTGCAGCATCCCACTTGTAAAGGCGACCATACGTATTGCATAAGCCTGGGTTACGATTTTGTTTGGACGAAGGCTCTTCGCCATAGCAGTAGCTAGAGTTCGTATTAAGGTTTAAATTTTCCGCCATCCAAACCTGGTCGCCGATTTTCACGGTCTTGTAGGTTTTGTTGTCGCGGGGGTCCTTCATAGTGTTGTTTTTCTCGTCGTATGTGGCCTTGCCGCCATTCGACGTTGCACTAGAAGACTTTGCGCTTGAAGAAGATTTTTTTGTCGAAGAACTAGACGTTGCAGAACCGCCCTTGCTGCTGCTCGATTTTGCGGAAGGAGTTCCCATCACGCAGCGAACGGAGAACCCATTATCTACGCCAATGCTGAACTTATTGGCCATGTCCACTTGTTTTAGGAAAAATATGCTAATAGCACCATCGGAAGTGTATTCTGTTGCAGTCCAGAAATACGCCCTTTTGCCCTCGTCAGAGAATGTTCCGTCATCAAGCATGTGACCCGCCGGAAGAACCCTAAAGGAATATTTATCCGTCCCCCCGCCATCGTTAGCCCAGCCACTCTCCGATTTAAGGTATAAGGCCGCTTTTGACTCTCCCCCGACATTCGTAAAAAGTTCAATCCAATTATTTTCCGTTGGCAGCAGGAATCCATCAGGACAAGCTTCGTTAGCTTCGGCCCAAGTGTAAAGGCGGCCATACTTGTCGCAATTGCTTGACTTATCGTTGTAGCAGACGCTGTTCTTCGTTTTGTAATTGAGGTTTTCCGCCATCCAAACCTGGTCGCCGATTTTCACGGTCTTGTAGGTCTTGTTGTCGCGGGGGTCCTTCATGGTGTTGTTTTTCTCGTCGTATGTGGCCTTGCCGCCATTCGACGTTGCACTAGAAGACATTGCGCTTGAAGAAGATTTTTTTGTCGAAGAACTAGACTTTGCAGAACCGCCCTTGCTGCTGCTCGATTTTTTGACGGCACTGCTGGACACCGGTTCATCCGGGTCGGCGTTGTTGCCGCTGTCACCACCGCAAGCGGTAAATACGGACATCGCAGTCACAAGCATAAACGGCACAAACTTTGCAAACATTTTCATAAACAGCTCCTCCCCATACATTTGAGGTAAATATAAGTAATTTGAGGATTTAAAAAGGCGATCCCGGCACTTCGGCAAGCTCAGTG
>JAEEGG010006993.1_pt1 | contig 26259 bp, 19 predicted proteins | sample 9134161 | NCBI WGS metagenome assembly JAEEGG01 (sample SAMN16246543, study PRJNA631951) | gut metagenome | biome: gut microbiome; feature: rumen; material: CR-attached | host: Bos | place: Iran: Karaj | collected 2018-10 | reverse complement strand
ACAGGATATCCCACGATCGCTACACACAGCCACAAGTATGCGCTCGGTCACTTCATCACTGCCAAGTACTGGCATGATGTACATCCCGACGGAGTACATCTGACAGTATCGGATACCGGCTGGGGCAAAGCACTCTGGGGCAAGCTTTACGGAGCATGGCTTAACGAGTCGGCTGTATTTGTATACGATTTCAATCGTTTCAATGCCGCAGATCTGCTTCCTATGTTTGCTAAATACAATATCACAACCTTCTGTGCACCGCCTACAATATTCAGATTCCTTATAAGAGAAGATCTGACACAGTATGATTTAAGCTCAATCAAGTATGCAACAGTTGCAGGTGAAGCACTTAATGAAGAAGTATATAACAAATTCCTTGAGGCTACAGGAATAGAGCTTAAGGAAGGCTTCGGTCAGACCGAGACAACACTTACGGTTGCAAACCTCAAGGGAATGAAGGTTAAGCCCGGTTCAATGGGTAAGCCTTCACCTATGTATGATGTTGATATCGTACTTCCCGACGGAACAAGCGCTGGTGTCGGTGAAACAGGTGAGATAGTAGTAAAGACCGATAAGAAGGTACCTTGCGGATTGTTCAGAGGTTACTACAGAGATGATGAAAAGACCTTAGAGGTATGGCATGACGGTGCATATCACACAGGTGATACCGCTTATCGTGACGAGGACGGATATTTCTGGTATGTCGGACGTACCGATGACCTTATCAAGTCTTCGGGATACCGTATCGGACCGTTCGAGATCGAATCGGTACTTATGGAGCTTCCTTATGTCTTAGAATGTGCCGTTACCGCAGCTCCCGATCCCGTAAGAGGCCAGGTAGTTAAGGCAACCATCGTACTTACAAAGGGTAAGCAGGGTTCCGATGAGCTCAAGAAAGAAATCCAGACCTACGTAAAAGAGCATACGGCACCTTACAAGTATCCTCGTATCGTAGAATTTGTAGATGACCTTCCGAAGACCATCAGCGGTAAGATCAGAAGAAATGTATTAAGAGATAACGATAATAAAAAGAATTGAAGTATAATATAAGAAAGCATAAACATTGGCTTTGCAGGCCGGTGTTTATGCTTTTTTTGTTTTACTATGTATTTATAATACTAGTCACGTCTGAATAAATCTCTGGTGTAAACCTTTTCTTTTACATCATCGAGTATTTCTTCGTATCTGTTGGCGATAATGCAGCTGCACATCTTTTTAAACTTCTTTATATCGTTTACAACTGTGCTTCCAAAGAAGGTGGAACCGTTTTCCAGCGTTGGCTCGTAGATTACGACGGTTGCACCTTTTGCTTTTATCCTCTTCATTACGCCCTGGATGGAAGACTGGCGGAAGTTGTCGCTGTTGCTCTTCATTGTGAGTCTGTAAACTCCGACAACGGTTTTCTTCTGCCTGCTTTCTTTGGAGGCGGAGTATGATTCGCTGTTATGATAGGTTCCGGCAATCTCAAGAACTCTGTCGGCTATGAAATCCTTCCTTGTACGGTTGCTCTCAACGATGGCCTGGATAAGATTTTCGGGGACATCCTGATAGTTTGCCAGTAGCTGCTTCGTATCTTTAGGCAGACAGTATCCGCCGTAGCCGAAGCTTGGATTGTTATAATGTGTACCGATACGGGGATCGAGACATACGCCATCGATTATCTGCTTTGTATCGAGTCCCTTGGATTCTGCATATGTGTCAAGCTCGTTAAAATAGGAAACCCTGAGTGCAAGGTAAGTGTTTGCAAAGAGCTTTACGGCCTCAGCTTCGGTAAAGCCCATGTAAAGTGTTTCGATATCTTCCTTGATAGCACCCTGCTTAAGCAAGGCAGCGAAGGTCTCGGCAGCTTTTCTTGTTTTATCGTCGCAGGAAACAATTATACGGCTGGGATACAGATTGTCATATAACGCTTTTGATTCTCTTAAGAACTCCGGACTGAAAATGATGTTGCCTGTATTGTATTTCTCACGGACAGATTCTGTATAACCTACCGGGATGGTGGACTTGATGACCATGACAGCCTTCGGATTTGATTTGAGCACCAGCTCGATAACGGTCTCAACTGCGGAACAGTCGAAGAAGTTCTTTGTGCTATCGTAGTTTGTGGGAGCGGCAATGACTACGAAATCGGCGTCCTTATAGGCTTTTGCGCCGTCGAGCGTGGCAGTCAGATCAAGCTTCTTTTCTGCAAGGTATTTCTCTATATATTCATCCTGAATGGGGGATTTGCGTTTGTTTATCAGCTCGACCTTTTCGGGAATGATATCAACTGCCGTAACATGATTGTGCTGCGCAAGTAGAGTTGCTATTGAAAGTCCGACGTAGCCTGTACCTGCAACCGCTATGTTATACTTCCTGTCAAGGGTTATATCTTTTTCTTTGGTTATATCCTCAGTGAAAAGGTCAATAACCTCAAAACCGAGTACTTCAGCCAGTTTCTGCAGCTGATCGATCGTCGGTGTATATTCCTCGTTCTCTATCCTTCCAATCATGGAACGGTTGATATCGGTTGCCTTTGCAAGTTCGGCCTGAGTCATCCCCATGGCTTTCCTTTTCCTGATAATGGTTTCGGCTATTGCTTTGGTTGAAATCTTTTTCATCTTAGAATTCCTTTCTTATAAATTTGTCATTTTGAGTGTAGAAACCTGTTATCCTACGCTCAGCCCCCCCTGTCATCCTGAGCGCAAGCGAAGGATCTTGAAGTGAATGTATGTAAGATTCTTCGCTACGCTCAGAATGACACGTTTTAATATAGCTTTGCTTCGGGAAAATAGCTGGATTTGTGATATTTAATCTGCTTCATTTATAATATAATATAATATATCATTTGATATTCAAAATGTCAATAAAATACATCACCACAATAAAAATTCCGCTTAAAACAGAATTTGACTTAGAGCATCATTTTTGGTATACTTCCAATAACTATAATTAAAATTCATATACCAAATGTCATTCTGAGCGTAGCGAAGAATCTGTATGTTTGACGTAGTAAGATCCTTCGCTAACGCTCAGGATGACAATTGGAAACGCTCAGGATGACAATTGGAAACGTTCAGGATGACAACAGATAAAGTTCAGAATGACAACCGGAGATTAACAAACCGGAAATCATTGGTCGTAAGATCGATATGTTATACATTACAATAAGGAGTTCTTCATGGATAAAAAAGAAAAACAGGGGGTATTTGAAAGCAGTATAAATATAGTCAAATTCGTACTGATCTTTCTGCTTATGTTTAATGCCTTTGTTTTTATTTATTTCGGTATTATAAACGGCGCCGATGTCTGGGACAGTGAACCCATCAGGTTCATAGAAAGCTGGATGATCAGGGAAGGTGATGGGAACAGCTTTAAAACCGGACGATCATTAATAGCTGAAGAAGAGTTTGACAAGGAAATCGTCATATATTCGACTCTTCCCACAGACGTAAGAGATAATGAGTATCTTTTCTTTGTAACCCGTACGGATATAGCAGTGTACATTGACGGTGAACTGAGAAAAGACTTCGTAGAGAAAAGGGATGTAAATATCCCCGGCGGACTTGTTACAAAGTTCTATATGAATGTACCTCTTATAGGCAGTGATGCAGGAAAAGAAGTCAAAATGATAAGGAGCAAAGCATTAAAGGACGAGCAGATGGTCCCGGAAACATTTATCGGAACACGTTCGGGCGCGTTAAGCTATCTTATACATGAAGACGGTCTTTCGTTTTTCCTGGCAGCCATAGTGCTTATATTTTCAGTTGTTGTAATTATCGTAAGTTTTGTATTGAGGTTCTGGTACAAAATCAAGATAAACATGCTGTACGGAGCTCTGGGTATTTTTGTCACGGCAGCATGGCTTATAACCGACTCGTTCATATGTCCGTTTGTATTCCGGGTATACTATGTGCACGGACTGCTTAACTACATGTTCGGACTTATGATACCGTTTGCCCCTGCTGTATACTTAAACTATATACAAAACGGAAGATATAAGAAGAGCATGCTGCTCCTGCTCATCGTATCAGGCTTCAACGCTGTGGTATGGCCGTTCCTTCACTTTACTGAAATAGTTCCCTTCTATAATATACGTACGATTGCAAACGCCATACTTGCACTTGTGACCGTTATTGCCATCGTCATCCTTACCGTCGATGCGGTAAAAGGAAATATCGGCAAATACAAATATACTTTTACCGGATTTTTTGGGTTCCTTATCGGAGCAATCATAGAACTGGTGATCGTACTGGTCGTCAGGACTACAAACGCGACGCTTCCGATGGTAGCCGGACTGGGTTTCCTGCTTACTTTTGTTGTCATACAGCAGGTTGCGGATCTCAGGAAGATAAATATGGAAAAGCAGCATGCGATAGATATTTCCGAGGCAAAGACCAGATTCCTTGCCAGCATGTCACATGAGATCAGGACTCCGATAAATGCCATCATGGGTATGAATGAGATGATACTTCGTGAAAACAAGGACAAGGTGATAGGAGAATATTCGAGAAGCATCAAGGCTTCCGGAAAAATGCTTCTAATGCTCGTAAATGACGTGCTTGATTTCTCAAAGATTGAAGCGGGAAAGCTGGAGATAAACGAAACAAGTTTTCATCTGTCCGACATGCTGTATGATGTTGTTGCGATAGTAAAAGAAAGAGCCGATGAAAAAACACTTGTGTTTATGACAGAGATAATGAATGAAATCCCCAACGATCTGTTAAGTGATGAGTTCAGGCTTCGTCAGATACTTGTAAATCTGCTGAGCAACGCTGTAAAATATACGGACAAGGGTATGGTGACCTTAAGACTCGGCGGAAAATATACCGACGATGGATATGATCTTTGTTTCACGGTTAAGGATACAGGAAAGGGCATTAAGAAAGAAGAAATCGCAAACCTGTTTGAACCGTTTTCACGGGCTGATGTCAGATCCAACATAAACGTTGAGGGAACGGGACTGGGACTTGCCATAGTAAAAAGCATAGTCGATTCCATGAACGGAACGATCGAGGTAGAGAGTGTATACGGATCCGGATCGAACTTTAATGTAAATATCCCTGTGAAAGTCATAAGCAGAGATCCGCTCAAGAGTGATTTCATGAACTACAGGGCTGACTATGAACCGGCTCCCGATGTATGTGATTTCGAGGCGCCCGACGCCAAGATACTGGCAGTGGATGACAATAAATCAAACCTTAAGATAGTTAAACTGTTTCTGAAGCGCACAGGTATAAAGCCCGACCTTTGCAGTAACGGCAAAAAAGCACTGGAGATGTGCAAAGAGAAGAAATACGATCTTATACTACTTGACCATATGATGCCTGCACCGGACGGGATCGAAACACTGCATAACATCAAAAACGATCCGAAATCACTAAATAAAGACACGAAAGCGGTTGTACTTACCGCAAACGCAGTAGCGGGAAGCAGGCAGATGTACATGGAGGAAGGCTTTGAGGAATATATTACAAAGCCCATTGATTCCAAGGTGCTTGAAAAGACGGTCAAGGCACTGCTTCCTAAGGAAAAGGTAATACCTGTTTCGCCTGCCAATGAAGTAAAAGTATTTAAAACCGAAGACGGAATACTTGAATTCCAGCCTGAAAATCTCTCTAAGATAAAAGAAAGGCTTACATCGATAGATGGACTCGATTATGATGTGGCCATGCGTTACTGCGCCGGAGATGAAGAAATCTTAGAAGAGTTCCTTAAGGATCTTGAAAAGGAATATGGAAAAAGAGCCGTAAGAATGAGGAAGAGTCTTGCGGATAAGGACATAAACGCCTACAGGATAGAAGCTCATTCCATAAAGAGCTCCATGGCTACTCTCGGATTGAGGGATTTCAGCGAAAGAGCCAAGAAACATGAGTATGCAGCAAAAGACAATAATACGGACTTTATCTACGCCGAAGCCGAAAGCTTTATAAAAGATTACGTGGAAATATGTAAAAAACTGACAACATTTTAGCACGAATGATGGATCCGGGATAAAAGGAGATATTTGATAATGTCTGATTATTTTATTTATTATGCATCAGTACAAAAAAATATAAAAAAGAGTTGACAAATCCCTGCACATGTTATATACTTGCCAAGGTGTAAAGAAAAAAACTTTACACACAAGACCGGAAAGAGTGATCTGATGAGTTTGGACAAGACTGAGGACAGGCTTAAGGAAATAGTTGAACTGACAAGGCTTTACGATGTATACGGGCCGCTGCTCAGCGACCATAAGAAGGAAATATTTGAAAGCTATGTCCTTGATAATTACTCACTGGGTGAGATAGCCGATCAGGTCGGCATGAGCAGGCAAGGCGTCAGAGACATCGTTAAAAGATGCTCGAAGGAGCTTGTTGAGGCTGAAGAAAAGCTTGGATTTTTAAACAAGATGGACAATATATCAAAGAAAATTGATGAAGCAAGGAATAAGTCCAAAGATCCGGAAATGTCGGAGATGTTGTATGAAATTGTTTCTATGATATAACAAAACAGGAGAAGAGAAGCATATAGATTATCCTAATGGCATTGAATACATTCAGAGTTGAAAAATACAGAATATGAGGAAATATAGATGGCATTTGAGTCTTTAAGTCAAAAACTTCAGAATGTCTTTAAGAGCCTCAGAGGAAAGGGAAGACTTTCGGAGGCTGATGTAAAGACAGCCATGCGTGAAGTAAAAATGGCGCTCCTGGAAGCGGACGTAAGCTTTAAGGTAGTAAAAAGCTTCATAAACGCCGTAACTGAGCGTGCGATTGGTCAGGATGTCTTAAATTCACTGACACCCGGACAGATGGTAATAAAGATAGTAGATGAAGAAATGACGTCCCTTATGGGAAGTGAGACCACTGAGATCGAGCTTAAGCCCGGTAACGAGATCACGACCATAATGATGTGCGGTCTTCAGGGTGCAGGTAAGACAACCATGGCAGCCAAGCTTGCCGGGAAGTTCAAGTCTAAGGGAAGAAAGCCCCTGCTTGTAGCCTGTGATATATACAGACCCGCAGCTATAGACCAGTTGAGGATAAACGCCGGCAAGGTCGGAGTTGATTTCTTTGAGATGGGAACGTCACATGCTCCCGTAAGCATAGTAAAAGCAGCACTGGAACATGCAAAGAGTAACGGTGAAAACGTAGTGATCATAGATACGGCCGGTCGCCTTCATATAGATGAAGCGATGATGGAAGAACTGATAACCGTAAAGAACGAGGTTAACATCGACCATACGGTACTGACCGTAGATGCCATGACAGGTCAGGATGCAGTAAACGTAGCCGAAACCTTTAACTCAAAGCTTGAGATAACGGGCGTCATACTGACAAAGCTTGACGGCGATACCAGAGGCGGTGCCGCACTTTCAATCAAGCATGTCACAGGAAAGCCGATACTTTATATCGGTACCGGTGAGAAGCTGACCGACGTAGAGCAGTTCTATCCGGACAGAATGGCCTCCAGAATCCTCGGTATGGGCGATATCCTGACCCTTATCGACAAGGCTGAGGCAGAGTTTGACGAAGCAAAAACAAAAGAGCTTGAAAAGAAGATCAGAAAAGCCGAGTTCGACTTTAACGATTATCTTGAACAGATAGCATCCATGAGGAAAATGGGAGGTATCTCCAAAATCATGGAAATGCTCCCGAGCATGGGCATGAGCGCAGGAAATGTCAGAGACGCCGACATGAGCGGAGGAGAAGCTGCATTAAAGCAGGCAGAAACGATCATCGGCTCCATGACAAAGGCCGAGAGAGCAAATCCCGATCTTCTGAACCCCTCGAGAAAGAACCGTATAGCAAGGGGTTCAGGCGTAGACATAGCCGATGTAAACAGATTCATTAAACAGTTTAACGAGACAAAGAAGGTAATGAAACAGTTCTCAGGAGCCATGAAGGGCGGCAAGAAAGGTTTCAGGCTTCCTTTCGGAAAAGGAAAGCTGTTTTAAAAAGCTTTTAAATCTGAATTTTTGTCAGGTTTGAGATAGAAAATAACATAAGGAGGTGAATATAAATGGCAGTTAAGATCAGATTAAGAAGGATGGGTGCAAAAAAGAATCCTTTCTACAGAATCATCGTTGCAGACGAAAGATCACCCAGAGATGGTAAATTCATAGCTGAGATCGGAACATATGATCCTAACCAGGAGCCTGCTTCTTTCAAGATCGATGAGGATGAAGCAAAGAAATGGTTAAGCAACGGTGCACAGCCTACCGATATCGTAGGAAAGCTTTTCAAGAAGGCCGGAATTGTAAAATAATAGCGGGGTGTTAAGCAATGAAGGAATTAGTTAGAATAATTGCTACATCACTGGTTGATCATCCTGAGCAGGTAGAGGTTACCGAAACAGAGACAGATGAGCAGATCACTGTCGAACTCAAGGTGGCTCAAGAGGATATGGGAAAGGTCATTGGAAAACAAGGTCGTATCGCAAAGTCCATACGTACAGTGGTACGTGCTGCCGCTGCCGCTAAGGATGACCGAAAAGTTGTAGTAGATATCGTATGATAAGGATTTCCTTAGATGATCCTCCCGGTATTTTCCGGGAGGATTTTGTTTATGCTGAGCGAACGGACACTGAGATAGTTTGCTCTCGAAGTGACTGATGGCACCGGGTATGAGGAAGAGTTTCCTAATACTTGGGTTTGAAAGGACAAAAATGGAAAATGACAGATTAAGAGTAGGAGTTATAACCTCACCGCACGGTGTACACGGAGAGGTAAACGTATTCCCTACAACTGATGACGCAAAAAGATTTCTTGATCTAAAGAAGTTGTATATAGATACAAAAAAGAGTATAATAGAATGTGAAATAGAAAGTGTCAAATTCTTTAAGAACATGGTCATCTTAAAATTCAAAGATCATGATGACCGGAATGAAATGGAAAGATACAGGAATTGCGATCTGCTGATTGACAGGGAGGATGCCGTACCTTTAGGAGAGGATGAGTATTTTATCTGCGATCTGATCGGCCTTGACATAATAGATGAGGACGGAAACAAGATAGGTGTATTAAGGGACGTGCTCACCACAGCGGCGAATGACGTGTATTCGGTTGAGAAAACGGACGGTAAGGAGCTGCTGATACCGGTCATAAAAGACTGCGTATTGAATACCAATCTTGAAAACAAGACCATAACGGTGCATCTCCTGCCCGGACTGTAATAGTGTCATTAAGAAAGTAACAGTCTGAAAGAATCAGAGTCATTCTGAGCGAAGCGAAGAATCTTTGAGTGTTAGGATCCTTCGCTAACGCTCAGGATGACAAAAATTTGACAGTATAAAAGGAGGAGCCGGAACTGATATGAAGAAAAGGATCTTATTATTATCAGTGCTTGTTATCATTATCGGAACATTTTTGGGAGGATGTGCGGTTATGCAGGATCTGGTCAGAGGAAAATGGTGTGATGTCTACGGAAATACCGTACTGGAATTTGACGACGATAAGCTGAAGGTGACTTTCGGGCAGTACACGGAGGAATATACCGTAAAGGCAAAAGCCGAATATGAAACAACTTATATCGTAAATGCTGACGATTCGGGCAGCTTCGGTATCATGTCTTATCTTCAGGTAACTGATGACGGAACGCTGCTCGCATATGAGCAAATACTGGATGCGGAAGGACACCGCTATGTCTTTGTACGTGAAAGTGAAATAGAAGAATACAGGGCAGTCAAAGATTTCTCAAAGGATATGCCCAAAGAGATAGAGTCGGATGAGATAGTATCTTTCTCGTTAAACCTTTCTTACTATAAGCCTGAAAAATTTGACGGTGGTCACTACAGCTTTGAAGTACATGAGGAGGACGGAAAATACTACAGCGAGTTTGAAGGAATGGGAGACTCCTATATCATCATAAGGGATAAACAGAAGGTAAGGAAGTCTTTCTTAAAGAAGCTTGCAAAGCTCATCAAAGAAGAAAAACTAAACGAACACAACGGAGAGTTTTTCTCGCAGATGAAGAATGACGTAAAAAACACACTTTATGTAACGTATAAATCCGGTGAAAAAATAATGATCAAAGGCGGATCCGGTGCGCTTGACAAATGGTGTGTAGACAATGACAAGTTCATGGAGCTTGCTATGAGCGTTATACCTAAGAGTAAACTTAAATGATAACTAAATGCCATCGAATAAATTAATTGTCATCCTGAGCGTCAGCGAAGGATCTATAAAGTGTCATCCTGAGCGTCAGCGAAGGATCTTAAACCAGAGGTAGTAAAATGAATTTCGTATGTCTGACTCTATTTAAAGACATGGTTGAAAACTGCATGAACACAAGCATAATGGGACGTGCTATCGACAAAGGGCTGATAAGCCTTGACGTCATAGACATCCGTGATTTTGCATGTAATAAGCATAACCGTGTGGATGATTATCCTTACGGCGGCGGCGCAGGTATGGTTATGCAGGCAGAACCTGTTTATAAGGCATGCGAATATGCAAGAGAGATTATAAGGAAAAAACATGCCGACGAAGAAAACTGTAAAGCGCAGGAGAAAAAAGCAAGACTCATATATCTTTCACCCATAGGAAGGACATTTACTCAGGATGTTGCAAAGGAGCTTGCTGCGGAAGAAGATCTGATCTTTCTCTGTGGTCACTATGAAGGAATAGATGAGAGGGCATTAGAGCTGGAAGCTGACGACTACATATCCCTCGGTGATTTTGTGCTGACGGGCGGCGAGCTGCCCGCCATATGCATAATGGACGCTGTATCACGTCTTATACCCGGAGTACTGAATAACGATGAGTCGGCGGGCGATGAAAGTTTTGAGGGGAACACACTTGAATATCCCCAGTATACGAGACCGGAGGTCTTCATGGATAAAGCGGTACCGGAAGTGCTCTTATCCGGTCACCATGCCAATATCGCAGATTGGAGACGTGGGCAGTCGCTAATGAGGACCGCAAAGTACCGCCCGGATCTATTAGAGAAAGTCGAGTTAAGTAAAAAAGACATGAAGTGGCTTGAGCAAACGATACAGTAATAGATTGGAGAAATTATGCCTTCATGGAATTCGAGGGGGCTGAGAGGCTCCGCACTGGAAGAAACGATAAATATAACAATAGAAAAATACAGGGAACAAAAGCTTGCACTTATACAGAAGATTCCGACTCCCATAACTCCCGTGGAGATGGATAAGGAGCACGGACACATAACGCTTGCATATTTCGACAAAAAAAGTACCGTTGACTATATAGGAGTTGTCCAGGGGATACCGGTATGCTTTGACGCAAAGGAGTGCGCCGCAGATACATTTGCCTTGCAGAATATCCATGAGCATCAGGTACTGTTCATGCGTGATTTCGAAGCTCAGGAAGGCATCGCCTTCATCCTCATATATTTTTCAAAGAGGGACATATATTATTATCTGAGAGACTGCGAGCTTGAAAAATACTGGAAAAGAGCCGAAGAAGGCGGAAGAAAGAGCTTTAGGATCGACGAACTGGACGAGGAGTATTTCTTTAAATCAATAAACAACTACTACATCCCATTTCTCGATATGATGAACAAGGATCTGGGGAGCAGGGAATGATATTTGCACGTGAAAACAGATAAAACTTTGAAAGGAAGAGAGAAATGGAAAGCGACTATGAGCTTTACCGCCGGTTTCTGGACGGTGACACAACTTCATATGACAAGCTCATGCTTCGTTACGGGGATAACTTGACCTGTTATCTGAAAGGCTTTTTAAAAAACATGGAAGACGCTGAGGATCTTATGATCGAGGCTTTCGCAGTTATAATGGCTAAAAAGCCGCGTATAAAAGATGGGAATTTCAAAGCATATCTATTTAAGGTAGGGCACAATTTGGTTTCCCGTCATTATAAAAAGTCAAAAAGGCTTGAGGTATTCAGTCTCTCAGATATAGATGAAGAGATGCCGGATGGGGAGAGTTTCGAATCGAAGATACTCGATGATGAAAAGAAAAAGGCATTGCACAGATGTATCGAACGTCTTGAACCTGAGCTTCGCGAGGCAATATGGCTGACATATTTTGAAAAAATGACATACGAGAGTGCGGCTGAAATTATCGGAACAAGTAAGATCAAACTGAACTATATTCTGGAAAAGGCCAGGAAGTTTTTAAAACAGGAACTTGAAAAGGAGGGCATAGAAGATGCGTACTGATGTGGAAAGATTGGAAGCCATGCATAAAAGGGCAGAAGAAATAAGTGCCGAAAACTTTAATAAAAAGAAAAAGATATACTATATTGCAGCATCCCTTGCCGTAATGGCAGCGATCATAGCACTTGCATTTTATATGCCGACTCTAAATGCGGATATTACGGAAGCATCTTCCGGTTCGGAGATGAGTGCCAGTATGTTTAACGACAGCAGCTCGTTGAGCTATATAGTGATAGGGATAGCGGCATTCCTTCTGGGCATGGCATTCACCATATTCTGTTACAGGATTGGGAAAATACATAAAGAAACCGATAAAGAATCAAAGGACTGAACAATGACTGATCTGTTGACTACTTTATATCAGATAACAGTGCTTTCCGTACTGTTAAGTATCGGGGTTATGAGAACAATTACCTTAAAGCAGAGGGAATGGCTTCTTATAACGATATATTATTTCTCATATTTTATGGGAGATCTGTACTATCTGCTGATGGTATTTTTCTATGAAGACATACCGCAATTCGGGCATATATCGGAGTTTTCATGGCTTTCTTCGTATCTTGCACTAGTGCTTCTTATGAACAGTGTCGGAGGAGAAGGCAGGTATTATAAGAGCAGGCTGTTGTGGCTGGTACCTTTGTTTACAGGGGCTTCATACATATATTTCATTCAGTTCGGAGATTATGTTTATGAATTCATGTGTGACTCAACCATGACCATAGTCATGATATTTGCAATAAGGAATCTGTTATATCTTAGGCATAACGGGATAAAATCGCAATCGAAATTGGTTTTCAGGCTGTCCATGTGTATGGTAACCCTGGAATACTGCGAGTGGTACAGCTCAGGCATATGGTACCAGGATGATTCTTTTTCAAATCCTTATTATATATTTGAGTTAATAATCCCGATATTCATGGCACTTTTCATTCCGGTGATAAGCATAGTACTGAACGAGAAAAAATCTACGGGGGAAAGGGGTACAGCATGAATTATGTAGAAAACATATACATATGTCTGGCAGCCCCGATGATAGTCGCGGCTATACTTTTAAATTCAGAAAAAAGGAAGCTTTTATTGTTCTTCATTGCTGGTATGACAACATGTCTGCTTTCTTCATATGTCAGTACGTTTCTGGCATTATGCTATGGTGCTGACAGGCTGAACGCATCATTGGAACTGGCACCGACAGTAGAAGAGGTCATGAAGCTTTTTCCCATTCTTTTTTATCTTCTTGTTTTTAATGCAAAAAAAGAAGAAGCTGTTGAGAGTGCCCTTATCATAGGTATAGGATTTGCAACATTCGAAAATGTGAACTATCTTATGATGAATGATGCTTCAAATGTTCTGCATCTCATTATCAGAGGATTCGGAACCGGTACAATGCACGTTGTAACAGGTGTTGTTATAGCTATCGGCCTTAATTTCCTGTGGGACAGGCCATTTATAAAGGTTGTCGGTACTCTTGTGCTTCTTTGCACCGCCTCAATCTATCATGCTACTTTCAATATTCTTGTATCCCAGACCGGTGGAGTAGCTGTAATCGGATATTGTATACCGGTGGTAACCGCAATCTTGGCGGTGATCTTGAAAAAGAAACTGAAAAGCCTCTTGTAGATAGACAATGAACCGGAAAACGTACTCACTATCATGAAAAAAGCAGTTGTAAAGGACTGCTTTTTTGTTTTAGGTCAGTTTTTTGACTTTTGAACCAGTATATATGTAATCCTGAGCGTCAGCGAAGGATCTTTAATTGAAAAAACTCTTGATTTTATTTATGCTTCGTGTTATCTTAAAATCAGAGCAAGTGATTAATTTATTGTTTTTTGCGATAGTGTCCGTAAGATGACCTACTTCTGAAGATTATGTGGGATTTTTTGTGTGTACGGTAGATTATTAGATATATTATTTTGTTGAGAGTGTTCCCCGCAGACCTTCAGATCGGTTAATCTGTCCCCATTCGGATAACAGATATTATTCCCTGCTTTAAACTAAATAACGGCAGGGATGAAGAGTGCGGATATTTGGGTTCGTAGTGTTCTTTTCATATATTCCTGCCAAAGAAACGGAGGTATAATGATAGAACCTAACGAACTGGCTAAAAGTATAGCCGCAACAGACCCAATCGGCATAAAGCTCGATAATGCCGTAAAGACTCTCTTTGCATACAAGCCGCTTCTTGCACGTGTCATAAAAGAAACTGTGTCAGAATGCAAGGACATGACTTATGAAGAAATAGAAGCATGCATAGAGGGTGAAGTACAAAAGGACAAGGTAATAGTGGATTCGGGACTAAAGAATTCAGCTGAAAGGATTCAGGGACTGGATAAAGAGCTGTATCTGAACGAAGAAGGGGTTGTAACATTTGATCTGTTCACTTACCTTCGCATACCCGGAAAAAATCAGGATGATATCATAAAGATATACCTGAACATAGAGTTCATGAATGAGGATAAGCCTGGGTATGATGTCGACCTGCGGGGACTTTTCTATTGCTGCAGGATGATATCCATGCAGGAAGGTGTGGAATTTACCTTGCATAAGGATGATCCGGACAAGTATGCGAACATCAAGAAAGTGTATTCCATATGGATATGCACCGAATCAGCACAGAAGAGAGCAAATACGATAGTGAAATACGAAATAAACAGGGCGTTTCTTCTGGGCAGTAATGATGATAACCCTAGATATGATATCTTAAACACGGTGATCGTATATATCAGTGAAAAACACGATACCGGAGATACCGATAACAGTTTGATAAAAATGCTGACAGATTTCTTTGACGAAAGGCTGTCAGGAAAAGAGAAAGTAAAGAAACTTAAGGAAGACCATGGTATACCCATGACGAGGGAGATAGGGAAGGAGGTGCCGGAAGTGTGCACGTACGCAGAAGCAATGGTATTAAAAGGAATAAAACAGGAAAGAGATAATACGAAAAGAGAGAAGCAGAGAGCCGATGCTGCAGAAGCTAGGATAAGGGAGCTTGAGGCTCAGTTGGCTGCGTCAGGAAAGAAAAACAAAAAATGATCTTTTTATCCGCCCCGAGAAATCGGGGCATTTTTATATATATCAACCAATATAGAAATTATTATTTTATTGTTATTACGAAAACAAGTATATAGTGTCATCATGAGCGTCAGCGAAGGATCTTTTAACATAACGTTATATATCATTATACAAAAGTCCATAAAAACAACCCTTTTTAGCATATAAATAGTATGAAATATTACTCAAAATCTACTTTTTTAACTTTTTTTGTTGGATTTTTGGAATTTTTCCCAAAAACGGACTCTTTATATATGAAAGACCCATGAAGGGAGGGAAAACTCATGATGCAAAATGAAGAACGGATAAAAGAGATGCATCTGCGAGCCCGGCAGATAAAAAGAAAAAATGACATGATCCGTACGGCTGTATACGGAGTAACATCACTTATGCTGATGGTAACTCTTATTGCATTAACGATTACGCAGGGCAGTTCACTAAACAGCATGGACACAGGACAGTTCACCGGAACCTCGATGCTTGATGCAAGTGTCGGCGGATATGTGCTGGTAGCACTGATATCGTTTGCAGTCGCCGTAGCAGTAACACTGCTATGCATAAGATGGAAGCAGAATGTCAATCAGAGGGACGGTTCTGTGATTGAAAATGAAAACAAATAATAGGCAAAAGGAGAAAGAAGATGAAAATGAGCAACAAAAAATCCCTTGAAAACAAATGCCTTAGAGCAAATCGCAGGGGGTATAGGAAAAGAGTATTAGCTTTAATTCTGAGTGTGATCATGACTATTTGTCTGGTTCCTGTTATGGGAAAGACAACAGAGGTTCAGGCTTCTGATACTATAACCGGAAGCGGCACACAAGATGATCCGTATGTGCTCTATAAAGCGGAGCACTTGAAATGGTTAAGCGACAGGGTGCATTACAATTATACTGAAGAAAACAATGGTTTTGAAGGAAAATACATACGTCTTGGAAGTGATATCGATATTTCAGGTTACAGTAACTGGACACCTATAGGTTTTCCTTTGGAAGAATCTGCAAATGTTGTAGATACACATAGTGAATTCCGTGGGAATTTTGATGGATATGGTTATAAGATTACAGCCTTAACGGTGAACAATCCCACTAAAAATGAACTGGGCCTTTTTGGTATAATTGGAAATACCGGATCTGTAAGAAATCTTACTGTTGAGAATGCAACAATCAATGGAAATGAGAAAGTCGGCATTGTTGCCGGAAATTGTTATGGTATAATAGAAAACTGTACAGTTTCCGGAACCGTAACCGGAAAAAAGTATACCGGAGGTATAGTTGGATATCTGCCGTTTACTTCAATGTCACAATACTATATGGTTGCAGGGTATTCAAAAGTCAATGAGTTGTCAAACTGCCTGAGTAAAGCTGTTATAAACGGTGGAGAGCAGACAGGAGGTATCGCAGGATACAGCAGAAGGATAATCCAAAGCTGTACGAATGATGGAAGCGTTACCGGAACAGGTATATATACCGGGGGTATAGTAGGTTATAATGAAGGTGTAGTAAATAATTGCGTTAATTCGGAAAACGGAAGCTTAAGCGGTATAGAATACATAGGTGGAATAACCGGTTCTAACCAATTCGAGATAACTGATTGTACAAACAGTGCCGAAGTAAGTAGTAATAAATCATTAAAAGGCGGTATATCAGGGCTAAGTGCCGGTATTATCAGAGGGTGCCTTAATACAGGTAAGATAAGCGGAAATGCTGCAGAAAAGGTAGGTGGTATTACCGGTTTTCTTGATGGTGGAAATTCAAGTTTGGTATCTTCTATGCTTACACAGATAGATTATTATATTATGAGCTGTACTAACTGGGGGGAAATATCCACAGGCGGAAATAATAATGGCGGTATTGCCGGTTATGTATCTAATGCTGATCTATCCGGATGCAATGTGAGTATATCTGATTGTGTAAATACTGGCGACGTTAGTAATGGCGTAAATAAGCAGAATCGTGGTGGTATTGTTGGTTATGCCCAAGATGTGAATATAATTAGTTGTACAAACTGGGGTCATATTGAAGCATCTAAAGATTTGGGTGGAATAGTTGGGGAGTGTCTTAACTGTATAACCATCGATAACTGTTTAAATAAGGGAGAAGTTGAGCAAAAAGAAACAGGAAAATACATAAATGGTTGTGGCGGTATAATTGGTAATTATGGTGGAAATCATTGGACTTATTCGACTATAATTAAAGAAACATTTACTGTTTCGAACTGTACTAATGCAGGAAAAATAACAGTAATGTCTGATTGTGGAGCGATAGGAGGTATCATAGGTAAAACTTCATTTCCGAAAGAAAATGCTGGCTTTAAAGTTTTGATTACAAAGTGTTCAAATTTATCTGATATTTTTAACGGATATACACAGATTGGCGGTATTGTAGGAGAGATAAAAAGAATTGATTCAGATATCCTTATTGAATTGTGTTTGAATAATGGCGAAATAAGAACATACGATGCTTTTGCCGGCGGTATTTGCGGATATTCAGAAGGCTCTCTGACTATTAGAGAGTGCAGAAATGATAAAGATATACGTTTTGTTGAAAGCGATTATTATGAATATGTTCCTTTTGGATTGTTTTTGGGAGGAATTTTAGGGTATGGTGATAAAACGACCATAAAACATTCTGTAAATTATGGTAACATTTATGGGAAGAATTATTCGGGTGGAATATGCGGGTATTCTACGAACGGTTATATAGATAGATGTTTTAATTTAGGTTATATCGAAGCTACCGGTACAAAAAGCTATTTAAAACAAGAGGTAACAATAGATGATAATGAAATAGTAATACCTTATATTCCGTGGTTTTGTTCTTATGCCGGCGGAATAGCAGGTTATGTATATGATGACAGTATAACCAGATGCGGAAACAAAGGGAAAGTAGTATCAAGCGGTAATATGGCAGGAGGAATTGTTGGAAAACTTGATGGTCATGACGGAGATGTTGGATTAATTAATTATAAATATGACGAAAACGGACTTAGGGTAGAAGATCCGGATAAACGTGAGTATAGTCCGAATTTTGGAGGCGGTTTAGTAAAAATTTGTTATAATAGAGGAGAGATTGTAGGAAACGATTATGTCGGTGGGTTGATTGGACAAATGAATTTCTGGTCGCAAGTATTAAGCTGTTACAATTACAGTGAGGCACCGAAAGCACTTAACGGAGAAAATGTTGGAAAACTGATTGGAGATTATACTCCTAAAAATATATATTTGGATCAAAAATGGTCTGTATATAAAATGGATGTGACTTGGATCAGGAAATGTATATATACAAATGGCATGTATGATCCTGTTGGATGGGATAAGACAAATACCAAAATCTATTGTCCGCTTGGGGCTAATATGGGTTTCTATATGTGTTCTGATTATCATTATTTTACAAATAGTGCTATGAGGAAACAGTCAAGTTTACGTGAATATTTGCCTTTTTATTACGGTGAGATATCAGTTGATAACCCCATGGCCCAATACGTAATTGGAGATGATGATGCGCCGACAATTTATAAAGAGGATTTAGTCTGGAATCTGAGATTAAGCAATACAGCTACGGGAGGTCTCGGTGGATGCGGGGGAAATGGTTCATTAGGAAATACTATCAGGAATATTGATTCGGCTGAAGCTTTCAAAACTTTTGCAAGTGAGGTAAACAATGGAAAGACTTTTGATGGATTTACCATAATTTTACAAAATGACATTGATCTGGGTTCGGATTGGACACCTATAGGTATATTTGATATTTCTAATGAAGCTTTTTATTCTGATGGTGTCAAAGGGAAACCGTTTATGGGAGTTTTCGATGGACAGGGGCATACGGTCAGTGTAACTGTAAATAGTTCTGAAGTTGCCAGCGGTCTTTTTGGATACATATATCATAATAATAATGATAATGGCATAATAAGAAACCTGCAGGTAGTTGGAACTGTCAAAGGTTCCGGAAAGTATGTCGGCGGAATTGTTGGTGTAAATCACGGCGTTGTAAAAAATTGTTCGTTTATTGGAAATGTTGAAAGCACGAATACTGATGAAAATGCTGCCACAGGTGGTATTGTAGGATTAAATGGATATGAATGGTTATGTTATACACAAGACTGCTGCCATTATGGTAAGGTAACAGCAAATGGTGGAGATGTAGGCGGTATAGCCGGAAGGAATTTCTCTACAGGTGCTTGTTTTTCTGTTCTTAAGTTTAATTTTCACGGAAACGGTGATGTTAGCGGAGGGAAATATGCTGGCGGAATAGTCGGAAGAATTGATGGGTTAGATAAAAATGTTTTATATAATATATGTTCTGATGATTATGAACCCGGGCGAGTCCTCGGTAATAGTGGAGATTGGGGTACAAACCATGTAGTTAAGGAGGAAGACTGCTTAGAAGAAAGTATTTATGATGAAAGATGGGATATGAGCTATGAAAGGGGACATAGATGGGGATTCGGAGAAAAATATCCATGTCTTCAGACATTTAATACTCCTGTCATTTTAAAACGTATGCTTTATCCAAATGAAAGCAGGATAGTGTGGATCTCGAAATATGATCCTAAGGTATCATCCGAAATATTTACAGGGGTCAAGGGTGTTATATTTGATGTCTGGAGTACTGAACCGGACGGAATCGGAACTAATTACCAAACAGGTGAGCGGATTAATAATATCGAAAAAACAGATATACTTTATGCCCAGTGGAAATTTAGCAGCTTACCCTTACAGGTTAGCGGAATTGTGGACGCCGAATATACGGGAGAAGCTATAACTCAGCCCGGAATTGTGGTTAAAGCCGGAGATGATGTTCTCGAAAAGGATGTTGATTACAAGGTAAGCTATACGAATAATATAAAACCGGGTAATGCTACTGTGACAGTTGAAGGACTTGGGGCTTTTGAATATTCTTCTCCGGCACAGGAAAACTTTACAATTGAAAAGATCGATCCGCTTATTAAAAAACCGGAAGGCCGATATCTTAAATACAACAATGGTGAAGAACAGGAGCTTTTGTTTGCAGGTGATACTGCCGGCGAGTCGGTTATGCTGTATGCACTTACACAGGATCGTGATATAGAACCCGAAGATGATGCTTACAGTGAAGAAATCCCTAAAGCAAAGAAAATGGGAACATATCACATATATTATAAGATAAAAGGAGACAGTATATATAAAGATGTTGCTCCCCAATATATACAGGCAGGTATATATCTAAATGAAGATCATGACATATATGTGGATGATATTTGTGTTAATGTTGGAGAAACTGTTACTATAGATCCGATAGACTTATATGGGGACTTTAGTATATATACAATATGGGATGGAACTGAAAATATTGCATATCCTAAGAACGAGTTCGCTGATATAGATATGTTTAACAACTATACCGTGACAGGCGTAAAAGAAGGATCATTTAGTGTGCGTATTGATGCCAATATACCTGACGGATATAGAGGATATAAAAAACATTTGATAAATATAACGGTTACTCCAAAGGAAACGCGAAATGATTTCAGATTTGAAAACCGGAAAGTTACCAAGACCTATGCGGATGAAGATTTTACTATTGTTCCAATCTCAGAGTCAGGATATGATCCCTCAGAAGTAACCTATACCAGCAGCGATCCTGATGTAGCAACTGTAGACAGTGCTACCGGACAGATTTCTATCAATAAAGTCGGACATAGCCTTATCAGAGCTACATTAGCTGAGACGGAAACACACGCAAAGGCTGTCACATCTTATCTGTTGATTGTAGATTATTCACAGATAACGATATCGGCCGTTGATCAGAACCTGTTTGTTTATGATAAGGAATATGATTTGGAAGAGCTTGAAGAAGGTAAACAGTATACTGTAACAGGACTTAAAAAGGGAGAAAAGCTTAATGGTACTATAAAGATGAGCTATGAAAAGGATGACGAAGAAATAGTACCTAATACAATGATTCCCGGTTCCTATGATATTGTAATCTCAGGCGGCGTTTCACCGATAAACAATTCTGAAGGATTACGAAGTTACTATAATAATGTTATTCGTAAAAATGGTAAGCTGACTGTTTCTGATTATCCTACATATGCGGTAACAGTAGTAAATGGAGAAGGAAGCAATGATTATAAAGAAGGAGAAATGGTTTGTATTTCTGCTGATGAAAAGGAAAATCAGGAATTTGTAAACTGGACAAGTGATGATGAAATAACATTTAACGATGCAGAAGCTGCCGAAACTTATTTTACAATGCCGGCTAAAGCTGTGACTGTGACTGCAAATTATAAAACAAAATCCGGAGAAACGAATTCGGGTTCAGGTGAGAATACTTCCGGCTCGGGTGAACAGACATCCGGAAGCGGAGAAAAAACTTCCGGCTCAGGAGAGAACACTTCAGGTTCTGGAGAAACTACGTCTGGATCAGGAGAGAATACTTCGGGTTCAGGAGAACAGACCTCCGGAAGCGGCGAAACTACATCAGGCTCGGGCGAGAATACTTCGGGTTCAGGAGAACAGACATCCGGAAGCGGAGAAAATACTTCTGGATCAGGAGAGAACACATCAGGCTCGGGCGAGAATACTTCGGGTTCAGGAGAACAGACATCCGGAAGCGGAGAAAATACTTCCGGATCAGGAGAAAAGACTTCGGGTTCAGGAGACCAGACGTCCGGTAGTGGGGAGAACACTTCAGGTTCTGGAGAAAATACTTCTGGATCAGGCGAGAATACATCGGGTTCAGGAGAACAGACATCCGGAAGCGGAGAGAACACATCAGGCTCGGGCGAGAATACTTCGGGTTCAGGAGAACAGACATCCGGAAGCGGAGAGAACACTTCAGGCTCAGATGAAAACACTTCAAACACGGAGAATAACAACTCCGGTAACGGAGAAAATACTTCTAATAGACCTGCAAATGAGGCTTCGGTAGTTACAGATACTTCTGCAGTTACCGAACCGGAAAAAACAAAAGGTGATAATAGAAAAGATGATGATAAGAAGGATAATGATAAAAATTTGTCACCTACAGCTGTTGTAATAAATAACGATGACGGCAGCATAACCGAGAGAGATGAAACTGTTAATTCAAAAGGTACTGTTAAGGTTATCGAGAAAACAGAAAAACCGGACGGAACAGTTATCATATCTAAAGAGGTAACCTACAAAAATGGTTCCGGTACGTTTAAGCAGGAAACAAAAGGTGGTGATGGCACTTCAAGTACGGTGACAAGTACAAGATCAGCGAATGGTAACGAGAAAACAACTACCAGATCACAGGATACTGAAGGTAATGTTACAATAATCAACGAAACAAAGAAGTATAATGAAAAAACAGGCATAACCACGGATAAAAAGGTTACTTATAATCCGGATAAGACAAAGGAAACAACTGTAAGGAAGACCCAAGAAAACGGTGATTATACCGAAACCTGTACGGTGGTTGATGAAAACGGTACAAAGATAGAGACACATACCACTAAAAGAGTTACTGACGAGAAGACAGGTACTGTTATTGAAACCATAAAGATAAAGAAAGATAATACAACTTATTCAAATACTGTCAAAACAGTATATTCGGATGGCTCGGTATCTAAGATTACTTTAACAGAGACCGGTTTTGACGGATCAAAGACTAAGGCCGAATTCGGTATTGATCAGGAAAGCGGAAATTGTATTATCAGTTCATTTACGACAAGTTCGGAAACAGTGACAATCCCTGACGTAATGGTGGATGCAGATGGTGTTGAACATCCAATTATCTCGATACCCGCAGGGCTGTTCAGTAAAAATGTAACAAGCATCGTTCTTTCGGAAAATATCGAAATAATTGCGAAAAAGGCTTTTGGCGGATTAAAGAATCTTACCAGCATAGTATGTTATCCCGGAACAAAATTTGAGAAGAATTCACTTAACGGGACATCGGAAGAGCTTACTATCATGCTTACTTTCCCTAAGGACAGTACAAAGAAGGAAAGAAGGGCAGCTAAGAAGGCTTTAATGAAGCAGTTAAAGAAGGCAGGCAACAAAAACGCAAAGATAGTTGTAGTTATAAGTGAGTAAAGACATAATATATTAAAGGTTTTATAACGAAAAAAGCAGTTGTAAAAGACTGCTTTTTTTGGTTTGCGCGCCATGGGCGCGCTCTAATGGGTGAAAGTCCCGAACACGCCTAGGCAACGAGGAAGTGTATAGCTGAACAGCAAGGGTGTCCATCGTGAGGTGGAATCTGAAGGAAGCTGTAGGCAAACTCTTGGTCCGACGGACAGAAATCACATATAAGGCTCGGAAATACGGATAAGTCTGCCAAAGAAGATAAAGTCCAAAAGGTTGCCGGAAGTACGAGTAAATGTGGCGGATAGATGAGAGGAAAGAGCGTGCACCTTAAGCGTGGAGGTCTCACAGAGGTTCCATTAGCCTAGTAACAACGAACTGTGAGAAGTCAGCCGAGCCTATAGTAGTGAAGAAGTTTCTGTAATGGAAACGGAGCGAAGGGGCGAACAATCAATAAGTTTGAGTATGTCTCGGTTTGCAGACATGACAACATCTGCCGTATCCAATCGGGTTAAAGGTGGTCAGATCAAGCGGGGCGGAAAGGAAAGAACGCATGGACACAAGTAATCTAATGGAGCAGATACTATCTAATGATAACCTCAACAGAGCATATCTGCAAGTCGTACGAAACAAAGGCGCAGAGGGAGTGGACGGAATGAAGTACACGGAACTCAAAGAACACCTTGTAATGAACGGCGAAATCATCAAGGAACAGCTGAGGACAAGGAAGTATAAACCTCAACCTGTACGAAGAGTGGAGATACCAAAGCCTGACGGAGGTGTCAGAAACCTTGGAGTACCAACAGTAACAGACAGATTCATACAACAAGCCATTGCACAGGTGCTAACACCAATCTATGAGGAACAGTTTCATGACCATAGTTATGGATTCAGACCGAATAGATGTGCACAGCAGGCAATCCTAACAGCACTCGACATGATGAATGACGGGTATGACTGGATTGTTGACATTGACTTGGAAAAGTTCTTTGACACAGTAAATCATGATAAGCTAATGACTATCGTAGGCAGAACTATAAAAGACGGTGATGTTATCTCCATAGTGAGAAAATATCTCGTCAGTGGAATCATGATTGATGATGAATACGAGGAATCTATAGTGGGAACACCACAGGGTGGAAATCTCTCGCCATTACTGGCGAACATCATGCTCAATGAACTGGATAAGGAAATGGAAAAGCGAGGGCTAAACTTTGTACGATACGCGGACGACTGTATCATCATGGTCGGAAGCGAAATGTCTGCAAACAGGGTCATGAGAAACATCTCACGATTTATTGAAGAGAAGCTAGGACTCAAGGTCAACATGACGAAGAGCAAGGTTGACAGACCAAGCGGACTCAAATACCTCGGATTCGGATTCTATTTTGACGCAAGTGCACATCAGTTTAAGGCTAAACCACATGCAAAGTCAGTAACGAAGTTTAAGAAGAGGATGAAAGAACTCACTTGCCGTAGCTGGGGCGTCAGTAACAGCTACAAGGTAATGAAACTCAATCAACTCATTAGGGGATGGATTAACTATTTTAAGATAGGTAGTATGAAAACCCTTTGTAGGGAATTGGACGGAAACATCAGGTTCAGACTTCGCATGTGTATATGGAAACATTGGAAAACTCCGCAAAACAGAGTAAAGAACCTTATGAAGCTTGATGTACCAGACTGGGCGGCCTTTAAAATCGCCTACTGTGGCGATAAATATGCGAAGCTTGCACACAATGGATGGATACAAAAGGCAATAAGTACAAAGAGACTGACCGCATTTGGATTAGTCTCAATGTTAGATTACTACACCGCAAGGAGTGTTACTTGTTAAGTTGATTGAACCGCCGTGTACGGAACCGTACGCACGGTGGTGTGAGAGGTCGAAATTTCTCATTTATGAGAAATTTCTCCTACTCGATTAGGTTTTGGGACGGTTCTTTTTGACAAATTTCAATAAGAAAACCGTCCCTCTGATTGATTCCTCTGATTGATTTACTTCCAGATAACAATACGGTCCTCAGGTGCAAGATACATACCGTCATCTTCAGTTATCCCATATGTGTCATATATCATATCAAACATCTGAAGCGTAACAGGTTATGGACAAACCGGACGCACCTCGCACGTCACAATTCCGAACAATCATGTTGGCAGTAAGAAGATACTTCACACAACTCTGTTATAACCCCTTGACATGTCGATGCATAGGGGTTATAATGGGGTTATGAAACGAAGACTATGGAGGATATGCCGATGCATGATTTGCTCAAAAAGATTACAGATCTTGAAAATGAAATAGCTTTACTACCTATCGGTTATATTTCACGAAAAACAATAAACGGGAAGGTTAAACATTATCATCAATGGACTGAATCCGGAAAAAAGAAAAGTAAATATATCGATGATATTACAGCTGAAAAGCTGGCTGAACTGATAAATAAGAGAAGACAACTGCAGCAGGAACTAAAAACCGCAAAAGCGCTTCTTCCCCCGAATGAAAACGTATATAACATGGTTCGGGAGAAGGAAACGGAATATAATACTGGGCATATGTTTTGTACCGACGTATTTACCTCTGAACGTCTGAAAATATTTGCTGCTTCGGTTAAGAGTTATAAAAAAAGGAAATGTTATTTGGAGCTTGACAAGTTTCTGCATTCTGATACCGACGGACGGATATTCATTCTTTACGGACTTCGGCGAACAGGAAAAACCACCCTTATAAGGCAGTCCATCCTGTCAATGAATGCATATGATATGTCTAAAACCGCTTTTATACAGGTTAGGCCCAATATTACTCTGGCTGATATCAATAAAGACTTAAGATTTCTGTTAGAGAGAGGATACAAGTATATATTTATCGACGAGGTAACATTGGCTGAGGATTTTATAGAAGGCGCCGCACTTTTCTCCGATATATATGCCACTTCCGGGATGAAGATTGTTTTATCCGGTACCGATTCGCTTGGTTTTCTTTTTTCGGAAAGCGATGAACTGTACGACAGATGCTTTATGCTTCATACTACATTTATTCCATACGCTGAGTTTGAAGAAGTTCTCGGTATATCA
>JAEEGG010006989.1_pt1 | contig 26265 bp, 24 predicted proteins | sample 9134161 | NCBI WGS metagenome assembly JAEEGG01 (sample SAMN16246543, study PRJNA631951) | gut metagenome | biome: gut microbiome; feature: rumen; material: CR-attached | host: Bos | place: Iran: Karaj | collected 2018-10 | reverse complement strand
AGAGGCTACGGACCGAGCTTAAAAAGCCGGGGAACCTCCAAAGGATCCCTGTTTCCGGGAAACAATTCAAAAAGGCCGAATCGGCGCTGATCGTTAAATCTGATCACCGGGCCTCCCGCTATCACAATATCGATATGATCGTGCTTAATCACCGGAGTATCCGGAGACACCAGATGCAGATGTCCGGACATGCCCAGATGGATCAGCGCAGATCCGGAGCCGGTTCTGATAATTATGTATTTGCCGCGGCGATCCACGCTGGTAACCGGGAGATCCCGGAGACAGGCAAATTCCGGAGATACAGGAGTCCTGAGTCTGGGAAACCTCACCACAAAATGCGAAATAGTATGATCGATGAGGGCGGGAGCAATGCCCCGTCTGGTTACTTCCACTTCAGGCAATTCCGGCATATTTGTCCTCCTGAAAACAAAAAACCCGAAGCCATGACTCCGGGTTACCTGACACATACAAAGACGCAGAATTACTTGATCTTGCCTTCCTTGTAAAGCACATGCTTGCGTACAACCGGATCATACTTCTTCATTTCGAGCTTCTCAGGAGTTGTGCGCTTGTTCTTGGTAGTGGTGTAGAAATGACCAGTACCAGCAGTTGAATTCAAACGAATCTTTTCACGTCCGCCTTTAGCCATTTTTTATCTCCTTAAATAACTTCACCCTTGGCACGCAGTTCAGCAAGAACCTGATCAATGCCTACTTTGTCGATGGTACGGATTGCTCTAGTGCTCAAACGAAGTCTTACAAACCTGTTCTCGGACTCCACCCAGAATCTGTGGAAATGGAGATTAGGAAGAAAACGGCGGCGAGTGGCATTCTTAGCATGGGAACGATTGTTACCCACAGCAGGCCCTTTGCCTGTAACTTGGCATACTCTTGACATTGCGGTCACTCCAAATATTAAAAAATCATTCTTTTAACAACCCAGAAGGACAACTTCAAGGTGTGCTTGACGTACTCATCCTGCCTGAACAGGAAGATTCCGGCATCCGGAACCCAAAAAGCGGCGGTTCGGAATTCGACAGCCCGGCTTCGCTGTTCCCCAGGGGCTCAGCCTTGCTCATTGCTGTCCGGGCAAGTCCTGCACTTCTTAAAATGTTTGCACTGGCGTTATGCATTAATCAGCGTCATTAGAGCACCGTAAATTCCCGTAATCAAAAACGGAACCCGGATGCTCATGATAAACTTGCGGTGCGATTTTATACACCAAAAGCAGATCAAAATCAACTGTTAAAAGACAAAAAATCAGCAGGGAACCGGCAGTCAGCCAAGTTCTCTGATAAGGCCGGGAAATTTACCTCTGAGCTACCATGCTTACAGGTGAGCTTCAGTCAGGCGCGGCGGCCTGTTTTCTCCCCGGCATCTTCAGGAATAAAACAGACAATTATGATTTCCCCTGCCCAAAAACTCCGGTATTTTATCACATTTTTTCCCGCTATGAAATTAATTGAAGGGGATCACGAATGCCGAAATTTTCAGTTATTTAATCCCCTGTCCGTTTTTACGTGCTAAACTTGCCGCAGTTTAAACGGCCTCACGAAAAGCACAGGAGATGCGGGTTATGAGCATGTCAGGGAAAAGAATTATTCTGGGCATTACCGGAGGCATTGCCGCCTACAAGGCGGCCATGCTCCTCCGGCTCCTTAAGAAGGAAAACTGCGATGTCACCGCAGTCATGACCAAAGCCGCGGAAAATTTTATTACCCCGCTCACCATGCAGGCCCTGTCGGGAAAGCCGGTGCTTCGGGACATGTTTTCAGAAGCAGCGGATAATGGCATAGTTCATATCAGCGCGGCCGCGCAGGCGGATCTCGTGGTAATTGCCCCGGCCACTGCCAATACCATTGCCAAAATCCGGGCCGGCATCGCCGATAACCTTTTGACCTCAATTGTTCTGGCCACAGAGGCTCCGATTGTTATCGCCCCGGCCATGAACCGGGTGATGTGGGAAAACCGCGCCACCCAGGACAACATCAGAACACTCCGGGAACGGGGCTTTCTGATTTCCGGCCCGGCATCCGGGTTTCAGGCCTGCGGAGACACCGGGGCCGGACGGATGTCAGAGCCGGAGGACATATTAAAGGACATCCGGAGCATTCTGTCCGGAAACGCTGCCGCCCCGAAAAATACCGGCAGGCTCTCCGGAATCAAGGCGGTAATTACGGCAGGGCCGACAATAGAACCGCTGGATCCGGTACGTTACCTGTCCAACCGCAGTTCCGGCAAAATGGGGTATGCCATTGCCCGAGCCGCCGCGGATATGGGAGCTCAGGTAACCCTGATAAGCGGCCCGGTTTCCCTGGAACCTCCTCCGGGAGTCTCTCTGATACCGGCAGAAACCGCTCTGGAAATGCGGGATGCGGTAATGAACAGCATTCCCGGAGCGGATGTCTTTATCGGAACCGCGGCCGTGGCGGACTACCGGGCAAAGGAAATCTCTCCCGTAAAAATCAAAAAAAGCGTTCATGGCGGAGAAATTTCTCTCCTGCTCACGGAAAACCCCGATATTCTGTCTCTGGTGGGGCATGCCCCGGAAAGGCCCCGCATTGTGGCCGGCTTCGCCGCGGAAACCGGCAATCTGGAAGAATACGCCCTTAAAAAACTCACCGCTAAAAATGCCGACGTTATTTTTGGAAATGATGTTTCAGACAAAACCATCGGCTTTAACAGCGATGAGAATGAAATCACCGTATTCACCGGAAAAGGAGATCCCGTACGCCTGCCCCGCGCCTCCAAAAAGGATCTGGGGAATGCCGTGGTCAGCTTTATTGCGGATATGCTGCAATAATCCCGGAGCCTCCGCTGCCGGAAAAGCTTCTTCCCCCGGCAGCGAGTTTTTTCATCATAAAAACAGCGCGGCTCAGCAGCAGATCTTTTCAAAAAACAGGGCAAAAAGGATAGTTAAAAAAGTCACAAAATTATCCTCGCCGCCTGCCATGAATTTCATTAATTTCCGCAGCATTGTATAATCACGGGCGTTTAATATCCGGCATTGCGCGGGCGGGCATTGTGCGGTGAGGCAGCGGCAATGCCGCAGCGCCTCAGGCTTATGTCCGTTATAAGCGCAGACATCCACTGAATCCACACCGCGTGGACACTGATTAATCAAGGAATCTTAAATGGCAGAAGAAACAAACGCCCAGGAAGCAACAAACGCTAAAATCACCGAAATTATTGATAAGTCGATAATTCAGGATCCCATCGGTTATCTGCAGGCGCATCAGGATCAGATCATCAGCTTTAGTCTGGACATTCTCAGCGCCGCAGCCATACTCTTTGTCGGCTGGCTGATTGCCAAGCTGGTATACAAAATCAGCTATACGGTAATGACCAAGGCCAGCATTGAACAGACTGTTTCAAAATTTATCTCCAACCTCATTAAATATGCCGTCATCGCCTTTGTCCTCACCGCCGCTCTGGCCCAGGTCGGGGTTCATACAGCCTCCTTCGTGGCCATTGTGGGTGCCGCATCCTTCGCTGTAGGCATGGCTTTGCAGGGTTCTCTTTCAAACTTTGCCTCCGGAGTGCTGCTCCTGATCTTCCGTCCCATCAAAGTGGGAGAAGTGGTGGAAGCTGCCGGACAGACTGGATCGGTGCAGGAGATTACCATTTTCACCACCACCTTCCTGACTCCTGACAACAAGGCGATTATCATTCCCAACAGCTCCATTTCCGCAGGCACCATTATCAACTATTCCCGCATGGAAAAGCGCCGCGTGGACTTCTCCTTCGGAATTGAATACGGTTCAGACCTTAAGAAGGCCAAGGAAGCCATCACCAAAATGTTCGAGAGCGACAAACGCGTTCTCAAGGAAGATGGCATTACCGTGGTAATCGGCTCTCTCGGAGAATCCAGCATCAATGTTACCGCCCGGGTATGGTGCAAGGGCACTGACTACTGGGATGTCTATTTTGACAATACCGAAAAGGTGGTAGCAGCTCTTACCGAAGCCGGCATCAACATTCCGTTCAAGACCGTTACCGTTATCAACCAGAAGTAAGCGGTTAAACACTGACACCTAAATACGAAAAGCCATGGCCTGAGCCATGGCTTTTTTGTATCCTGGTTTCAGCTTCAGATGCCGTAGGTGTCGCGATAAGCCTTCATATCAGAAAGATGCTCCGCCAAACCGGGAACTCCGGCCATGTACTCCATAAGATCGCTCATGGTAATAATGGCTGCCACCCGGGTGTTAAAATCGCGTTCCACCTCCTGCACAGCGCTGAGATCCGACTGTCCCTTTTCCTGCCGATCCAGAGCCAGCAGAATGCCGCTCAGAGAAGCCGGAGAACTGGCAATAATGGCCATGGATTCCCGGATGGCGGTGCCCGCCGTGATAACATCATCCACCAGCACTACGCGGCCGTTCAGCGGAGCCCCCACCAGATTGCCGCCTTCGCCATGATCCTTGGCCTCCTTCCTGTTGAAGATCCACGGAATATCTCCGCCGTACTTCCGGGCATAAGCCACCGCCAGCGAGGTTACAATGGGAATTCCTTTGTATGCCGGCCCGAAAAGCAGATCAAACTCCAGTCCGGAATCACGCAGAGCATCTGCGTAAAACTCCCCCAGAAGCCCCAGATCCTTTCCGGTGCAAAAAAGTCCCGCATTGAAGAAATACGGACTTACCCGGCCGGATTTCAGGGTAAAGCTGCCAAATCTGAGCACGTTACGGCTTAATGCCAGTTCGATAAAAGCCTTCTTATAATCCTTCATTTTGTACCGCCTGTCTTAAAACTCTTCCTGAAAACATATTGTACACAATTATCACAGGGGCAATATGTGCTATTATGAATTCCAGCGGGAAAATTTGTCCGGAACGGCTTTCCCGGCAAATTCCCGACAACCTTCGTATCGTTATTTAAGGAAATCAAATGCTCAGAAGTATGACCGGCTTTGCCAGCAAAGAAGTTAAAACAGAACACTACCAGATATCCCTGTCCCTGAAAGCGGTTAATTCCAGATACTTGGACATGTTCTTCTTTTATCCGGATTCGCCGGAACCTATGAACATGGAAATGTCATTTCGGGAACAGCTCCGAAATAAAATATCCCGGGGGAAGCTGACTCTGGTGGTAAATGTCAAAAAGATTGCGGCCGACAGTCAGCTGGCCATGAACCAGGATCTGGCCGCAAGCCTGCTCAAAAATCTCCATGAGATCAGCCGGATTAACAGCGAAATAGCCCCCGAATCCGGTATCGGCATTCAAATTAATGCCATGGACATCATCAATTTCCCCGGAGTTTTAGGCAATGCCGAATCACACCGCGAGGAACTGGAGGAGGCTCTCCGGAGCGCTTTGGACAGCGTTATTGACGAATTCAATAGCTCCCGGGAATGCGAAGGCCGCAAGCTGGAGGAATTCCTTAACAGTCATCTGGATACCATTGCCCGGCATGTTTCTTCCATAAAATCCCGGCTTCCGGATATTATCGAATGGCAACGAAAGAAAATTGCCAGCTTTGCTCTGGAACAGCAGGTAAAGCTGGACAATGCCATTCTGGAACAGGAAATCATCCTTTTTGCTCAGCGCGCCGACATCGCCGAAGAACTGAACCGGCTGACCTCCCACATTTCACAAACCCGGGAAATCCTCAAAAAAGGCGGCGTTATCGGTAAAAGACTGGATTTCATGATGCAGGAATTCAATCGGGAATCCAACACCATCGCCTCCAAGTCAGTAAACGCTGAAATCACCTGCGAGGCGGTAGACCTCAAGGTGCAGATCGAACAGATGCGGGAACAGGTGCAAAATATTGAATAATCCGGGACTGCAATAATCGCCGAAACAGCGTTTTTTGCAGCCCGCCCCGCCGTAAGCCCTCCTCTTGAGGGCTTTTTATTTTGGCGGCGCTGTTTCCGAAGACTCGCAGCCTTGCGCCGCAACCTTCAGAGATGATATCCCCGAACGCATAATGAGCTTCCTTAAAAAATGGCCCATGATAAAAGGCTTTTTCAGCAGCTTCAGCATGAGCTTTGCTCTGAGACCGCGGGTTGCCCGGCGATAATCCTTCAGAGTTACCTCGCTTTTCCGGTTAAAAAGCCCGGCAAGGGAGGCCGCGCTCTCAAACGCATAGCTCATCCCCTCAAGAGAAGACGGACTGATAAACCCGGCCGCCTCTCCCAGAAGAAAGCAGCGATCCCCGCCGAGACAGAACTCCCGGGAAGAAGCCGGACTTAACACCAGACAGGTTTCAGTTTTAATGGGGTTTTCCAGCTTAAAGCCGACTCCGGCAAGCTTGGTTTTCAGCATCCGGAACCTTTCCCGGGCTCCCTTGTTCGGGAACGCGCCGCCCAGAATAAAACTGTCATCCTTCGACACGCCCCAGGAATAGCAGTCGGTGAGATTCCGATCAAATATGCAGGAATACATCGGTGATTTATGAGTATCCGGAAACCAGTGCTGTATGGCGAGATAACTGCGGATTTTATGATCCGAAAACAGCCGCTGTCGTACCGCGGAGTTAGCCCCGTCGGCTCCCACAAGATACCGGGCATAATACGTCTCGCGTTTTTCTTTGTCGCGAACCGTTATGGCATAACAGTCATCACTTTTTTCAAAATCCAGGGCGGTAACACCGTTCCGTACCTCCGCATGACCGGGAATCAGCGACTTCAGCCAGAGATCAAACTTATGACGATCCATGTTGATGTAAAACCGCTGGTAATATCTTTCATACCCTGTTTCCAAATCTATGGTTCGCACCGCAAAGATCTGGGGATTTACCAGCACCTCCAGCGGCAGAGTTAACCCGAACCTGGCGAAGCATTTCTGAGCATCATGAGCCAGAAGCCCGCCGCAGGGCTTTCGGAAGCTGTTTTCCGTATCATCCTTCTTATCAAGAGCCAGCACCTTAAGATTGGGATCAAGGAGTCTCGCAAAGGTAGCGCCGGAAGGCCCCAAACCGATTATCGCCACATCAAAAACATTCTTTTCCGCCATCGCATTTCCGGAATCAAAAAAAAAGAGAACACGCCTGTTAAGGCATGCTCCCGCAGAATGAACAATGACCGCGTACTAAAATATCCCGCCTGAGCCGGTGTTTTTTTTCCGAGATGTTTCCGGGATATGCCGCGGCCCGGTGTTTTTTTAGTCCTTCCTTCTCCAGGTAGTGCCTGCAGGGCCGTCTTCAATGAGAATGCCCATGGCCTGAAGCTCATTCCGCGCCCGATCTGCCTCGGCCCAGTTCTTGTTCTTTCTGGCGGCAGATCTGATTTGGATGAGTTCTTCAATTTTAGCCGTATCCAAATCGTCTGAAGCAGCATCTACGCCTTTGACATAGGCATCGGCATCCCCGGTGAGAATTCCCAGCACCCCTCCAAGCTTTCTGAGGAGTCCGGCCAGGGCTCCGGCTCTGTCGCTTCCTGTCGGCTTGGCGATATTGAGATCCCTGGCCAGCTCAAAAAGCACTGAATAAGCTTCCGGGGTATTAAAGTCATCATTCATGGCTTTCCGGAAGTTCTCTTCGTAAACAGAATCCTGAAGAGGTTCCGCCGGAGTGACATCCCGGAGAGCAGTATAAAGTCTGACCAGAGACGCCCGGGCCTGCCGGATGTTATCCTCGGAATAATTAAGCTGTCCCCGGTACTGGGCGCTCATCAGGAAGTACCTCAGGGTTTCGCCGTCATATTTTTCCAGAAGCTCCCGCACAGTGAAGAAATTGCCCAGCGATTTGGACATTTTCTCCTTGTTTATCATCATCATTCCGGAATGCATCCAGTAATGCACATAATCAGTATGCCAGGCGCAGCAGCTCTGGGCGATTTCGTTCTCATGATGCGGGAAAATCAAATCCGAGCCGCCGCCGTGAATGTCAAACTCTTTCCCCAGATATTTGGAATTCATCGCGGAGCACTCAATATGCCATCCCGGACGGCCCTGGCCCCAGGGAGAGTCCCACATGGGTTCTCCGGGCTTGGACATTTTCCAGAGCACAAAATCATAGGGATTTCTCTTGGAGGACTCCACGCTGACCCGGGCCCCGGCTCTGAGGTCGTCCAGCACCTGCCCGGAAAGACGGCCGTATTCCGGGAAGGAATCAATAGCAAACATGACGTCCCCGTTATCAGCTACATAGGCATTGCCGTTCCTGATAAGATTTTCCACCAGGGCAATGATCTCCGGAATATGCTCCGTGGCCCGGGGCTCAATATCCGGCCGCAGAATACCCAGAGCATCAAAGTCCCGGTACATTTCCCCCGACAGTCTCTCTGTCAGAGCAGAGCAGCTTTCGCCGTTTTCATTGGCGCGCCTGATGATTTTGTCATCCACATCGGTAATGTTTCTGACATAAGTAACGTCATAACCGAGATACCTGAGATAGCGTACCACAGTGTCAAAGCATACAAAGGTGCGGCCATGACCGATATGACAGAGGTCGTACACCGTGACTCCGCATACATAGATGCCAACCTTTCCCGGAACCATGGGAACAAATTCTTCCTTGCGGTGAGTAAGAGAATTGTAGATCTCCAGCATTTTTTACCTCTGCGCACAAAAAACATGCGGGGACAGCAAACTGTCCGGCGCATTCTCTCCTGAAGCATTCAGGACATCCGACACCTTGTCTGAAACAAGGCCCTAATTTTAAAATGACAAAAACCTGTTAGCAAGCAGGCTCGGTTACCAAGATAAGGCTAAAAACAATCACTTAAATGCATTTCTGAGATCATCTGCAGCCTTGACGGCCTGTTCCGTGTTATTTTTCAGAGTCTCAGCCGAATTCTTCGCCTTGTCGTACTTCTGTTTGGCCTCCAGCGCCTGCTTTACGGAATCCGAAGTATTCTGAGAAGAGCCGGCCTTGTCCTTCACATATTGAACGGCCTGCTCCTTGGCATAATCGACCGCCTTGTCCGCGGCAGTGTCAGTCAGAGATTTGCCGCCCTGTTCCGCCAGAGAGCCGGCATTCTTTAACTGACTCATTCCGGAATTAACCTGTTCGATGCCGCTGACAATTTTATCAGCGCCGGTGCCCTTAAGAGCGGATGCCGCCTGATTTTTTACCTGAGTCTTTGCCTGCTCTTTTATGGCATTGTCCACGGCATCGGTTAAAGCATCCGCCAGAACCGGATCTGAAAGAACCGCGGTTAATGCCAGCAGCATTACAGCCTTCTTCATAAAAATCACCTCTTGTAAAAAAACTGTAAACATCATCACGGATTATAGCAACAGGCTCACCCGGCGGAAAGCTATTCTTACAGGGAAACGCTGCCCCGCAAAAGTTCCCGGCCTCCGGAAAAACCTCTGAAACAGAATGACGTAACCGGCGTCCTGACTTGGATCTATGGTAAAATTCCGTTAACATCAGCCCCAAAAGGAGATCTTCATGGTTACTCTTAAAACAACTCTGGGTTCCATCGTCATTGAACTGGATCCCGAAAAGGCCCCCATCACGGTGGCCAACTTTCTGAGCTACTGCAAAAAAGGCTACTACAACGGCACGGTTTTTCACCGAGTTATCAAAGGCTTTATGATTCAGGGCGGCGGGCTTACCGGTGATCTCGAAAACAAAAAGGGGCAGCTGGATCCCATTAAAAACGAGGCCGATAACGGACTTTCAAATCTGAAATACACCATTGCCATGGCCCGGACTTCAGATCCTCATTCCGCTACCTCGCAGTTCTTTATCAACACCAAGGACAATAAGTTCCTGGATCACACCGCCAGGGATCTGCGCGGCTGGGGCTACTGCGTCTTCGGCCGGGTGGTTTCCGGACAGGATGTGGTGGACAAAATTGAAGCTGTGAAAACCGCTCGCTCCGGCATCTACAGCGATGTTCCTGTTACCCCCATAGAAATTCTTCAGGTAGAGACTGACTGATTACAGCCGGCTTTTGTTGATAGTTAAGGATTTTCGTGGCCGTATATTTTATTGCAGATCTGCATCTGGCGCCTGACACTCCGGATCTTCTGACTCTTTTTACTGATTTTACCGGCATGCTGAAGTCCGGCGATTCTCTTTATATTCTGGGGGATCTCTTTGGCTATTATGTGGGAACGGATCCCGGAAACCCAGCGCAAACCAGGGTAAAAAAGCAGGTGGAGATGCTCCGAAAACAGAATATTCCGGTTTACTTTATCCACGGAAACCGCGATTTTCTGCTGACGCCGGAGGATGCTGCCTACTTCGGCTTTGAGCTTTTGCCTGAGCGAACCGTTATCACCGTTTCCGGAAAAAACTGTCTTCTCATGCACGGAGACGAGCTCTGCACCGCGGAAAAAAAATACAACCTGTTTCGGGCGGTAAGCCGCATCAGGTTTCTGCAGAAGCTGTTTATGATGTTCACCTCTAAAAAAAGAAGGATCTCCATTGCAGAAAACATGAGGGAACAAAGCCGGCTGCGTTTTCAGGGAAAAAACGGCGTGAAGGAGAAGATCAACCTCCGGGAAGCTCTGAAGTATCTCCGGGAAAGTCAGGCGGAAATTCTGATCCACGGACATACCCACAATGCGGAAGCGGCAATAGCCCCGGGGCAGAGCATCTATGATACCGGAGACTGGAACGGCTACCGCTACTCCTACATAGTGGCCGATGACAGCGGAAAAATGCCGGAGCTCATTATCAGAAGCTCCCGGCTCTACAGGAGGGGCGGCTGATCCGGGAGCCGCTTCATTGCTGCCGGTCTTTACCTCCGGAAGAAACGCCCGGGCAGTTTTCATACCGGGATTCGATACGGGCAGCTTCCTTGCCGGAGAAATCCCTGATAACGTAGGTATTGCCGATCATGGCATGAGGGAAATTGCTGTTCTCGCAGTTTATGCTATGAAAATCCTGAGTGACCTCGGTGATAAATTTCTGCACTTCATCAGCGCCGGCCTCAACCTGAATCTGAAAGGTATAAACCACCGTCATCTTCTGTTTGTCAAAAAACACAGACTCCAGTTTCAGAACGCCGTTGGAATTCTGCGCCAGGTTTTCCGGGGTGTTCTCCAGGGCGGTAATCGCCTCCACATCCTGCATGGCTTCGTCCAGCGGACGGTTAAGGTAGTCGGCAATATTGGCCTCTACATCGATCTCCGGCTTCTCCGGAGCCGGACTGGCGGCAGTATTCGCCGTTTCGGCAAAAGCTCCCCCGAAAGACATAAGAGCCAGAAGAACCGCCCCGGATGAAATAAGTTTAATTTTTTTGCGCATATCAGTGAGCATCACTCCAGTTATTACCTATACCAACACTTGCCTCCAGAGGAACGCGGAGCTGTTCCACTCCGGTCATAATCCCGGCAATTTTCCGGGAATACTCCTCTGCATATTCCGATTTTACTTCAAACACCAGTTCGTCATGAACCTGAAGCAGCAGTCTGATATTCCCCTCCGGAAGGGTTTTTATCCATTTATCCGTCTCAATCATGGCCTTTTTGATAATGTCAGCGGCGCTGCCCTGCATGGGGGCATTAATGGCGGCCCTTTCCAGCCCCTTCTTCTGCATGGCGTTGAGTCCGCTTCCCCGCATAAGGCCGGCAAACAGAATCCTGCGGCCGGAAATGGTGGTGACATAGCCGTTTTCCCGGGCAAAGTCCGCCGTTTGCTTCATATAGGTCTTAACGCCGGGATACTGATTGAAGTAGGTATCCACATATTTCTTGGCCAGAGAGTTGTCTATGCCCAGCTGCTTGGCCAGACCGAAAGGACTCATGCCATAGATAAGGCCGAAGTTTATGGCCTTGGAAGCCCGGCGGAGCTCCGGAGTAACCTCGTTAAGCGGCACTCCGTGCATTTCCGAGGCTGTAATGGCGTGAATATCCTGTCCGGATTTGAAGGCCTTAATCATATTAAGCTCATTGGCAATATGAGCCATAAGACGCAGTTCAATCTGGGAATAGTCGATAGCCATTACGGAATACCCCGGGGGAGCGACAAAGGCCCGGCGCACATCTCTTCCTTCGGGAGAGCGCACCGGAATGTTCTGCAGATTGGGATCGCAGGAAGACAGTCTCCCGGTGACCGTTCCCGTTTGGTTAAAACGGCCGTGGATGCGTCCGGTTTCCGGAAGAATCAGCTCCGGCAGCTTTTCCACATAGGTTGACAGAAGCTTGCTGTACCCCCGGCAGTCCAGAATAAGACGGGGTTCCTCGTAAAGAATAGAGAGCTCAGTCAGCACTTCCTCCGAGGTAGAGTAGGCTCCGGATTTGGTTTTGCCCTTTCCCGGCAGGCCCAGCACCCCGAAAAGAAGATCCCCCACCTGCTTGGAAGAATTGATATTTACCGGAAAACCGGCTTTGGCATTCAGAAGAGCCTCCGCATCCGCAAGCTTTTTACGCAGATTGCGGGCCTGATTGCTGAGCTCCTGAGTATCCACCAGCACTCCGGTTCTTTCCATCTGCATCAGCGCCGGCGCCAGAGGATATTCGATATTCCGGCAAATGTCAGCCAGCGCGGCATCCTTGGAAAAATACCCCGCGAAGACGGCGGAAAGCTTAAGAACGGCAGCGGCCGCAGCCACAGCATAAGCGGCGGTCTCCGGAATGCTCATAGCGCAGAAATCCTGCCGGCGGCGGTTACGTCCCAGAAAATCATCCTCAGACAGCAAAGTCTGCCCCAGATATTTCAGCGCCAGCGCCGGAAGAGAAAGGTCCTGCCCGGAATCCAGCGCATGCGCATCCAGAAGCGTATCGCGGAATCTTGTCCTGAGTTCGCCGCCGGCATTATGAATGAGATGACCAAGGAGCTTCACGTCATATCCGATAAGCTCCGCCCCCTTGTCATCACCGGGATCCCGCTCCAGAAATTCCTTTAAAACGCCGTATACCTGATCCCCGGGAAGCTGACTGTACTCCGAAAGCCCCTGATGCCCCACCGGAATGTAGGCGGCGAGACGTTCCGCCCTGAAAGCATATCCCGCAGGACGGGCGGTCACAAAATGCCCCGGCCCCGGAATAATCAAAAGGCTGAATTCCTTTGCTGCTCTCAGACGCTCCGCCAGATCCATGAGACCGGCTTCATCGGTAATGATCTTCGTATCAGTATCTCCGATCTCCCTGTTTTCTGAGCTGCCGCCAGATATCTCCGGTTCCGGAACGGCACCGGCAGGCTTTTCAGCGCCGGATTTCTCTTTGTCTCCCGAAGACGCCTTAGGGCCGGCTTCCTTAAAATCGCACTCCCGGAAAATTTCCATCACCTTTGCGGGATCCTGAACATTGGGAGCCGCTAAAACGCTTAAAGGCACCGGTAGTTCCACATCGGTCTTAATGGTCACCAGAATGCGGGACAGCTTAATCTGATCCTGCTCCTTCAGAAACTTCTCCTTGAAGGCGCCGGCGCCCCGAAATTTCAATTTGGCCACCTCATCAAGACGCTCCGTTATCGCATCAAGATCCCCGATGCCATTGAGCACTGCCTGAGCCGACTTGTCTCCGATGCCGGTCATGCCGGGAACGTTGTCTACCTTATCTCCCTTAAGGGTCAGAAAATCTCTGATAAGCTCCGGGGGCACGCCGAACTTCTCAATAACCCCAGCCCGATCCAGCACTGTCCCGTTCATGGTGTCCTCGATGCGGACATTGCGGGCCACCAGCTGCGCCAGATCCTTATCCCCGGATTCAATAATAAGCGGGATCCCCTGCTCCTCGGCGCTGACCGCATAAGAACCCAGCACATCATCAGCCTCCACTCCGGGCACCTCTATCAGCGGATATCCGGAGGCCGTGATATACCGGCGGATCCAGGGAAGCTGGCTTCTTAAATCATCGGGCATCGGTTTTCTGGTGGCCTTGTATTCCGGATACAGTTCCTTCCGGAAAGAGGGGCCGTGAGCGTCAAATACCACTGCCAGCGAAGATCCGGGGTGTTTTTTATGCAGGTTGTTCAGCATGTTGATATAAACCCGCACCGCTCCGGTGGGTTCATTCCGGGAATTGGTCATGCCTGCATGAATGGTGCTGTAGTAAGCCCGGTAGAGAAAATTATTGCCGTCAACCAGAATAATGGGTTCTGTCATTAAATAAAACTCCTAACGAACAATGCCGGAAACAAGATAAAAACCCAGACCGGTCACTAAAAGACACAGCGCCACACTGGCCGTTACGTTAACAGCCGCGCTTAAATACAAACCGTTCTGAATAAGTTTGACAGTGGCCAGCGAAAATGATGAGAATGTGGTAAAGCCTCCCAGCACCCCCGTTACCAGAAAAAGCCGCCAGTTCTCCATGCCGCCCCGGGAGACTACGTAAGCGGTTATCACCCCGATAAGAAAGCTTCCCGCCACGTTCACAAACAGCGTCCCCGCCGGAAAGGAGGTAAATCTGCTGTCGATAACTTCTGAGCAGAAATGCCGGCCCATGGCTCCCAGAGCTCCGCCGGCTGCTACCAGCAGATAAGCAATCACAGCCGCACCTCCAGTTCCCAGCCCAGACTCCTTTCAATTTCCGCCTCCTCCCTGAGCAGGGAAGTAACCAGATAGTGCGGAGCCTTAAGATCCCTGTCCGGAGTTACTATCAGAAGGTTGGGCTCCTCCGCCTGAAAACGGAAGCACTGCCCCAGCACCAGATCCGTGCGTCCCACGCAGATAATAAAGGCAATCCGAAGCAGCCGCGCCAGTTTGCAGGCTGTTTCATAGGAAACCACCGACTGCTGTCTCAGAGCTTCGATATTAAAAGCATCTCTTTCATTGCACAGGAGAGCAGCCAGAAGCCTTTTCTGATCCACACTAAAGCCCGGCATATCTATATTGTTGATAATATAGGCCGCATGCTGCGGGGCTCGCCGGTACTCAATGCACAGTCCGAGCTCCGAAAGCAGAGCGGCGGCCTTGTACAAAGATACCGCATTAGGATCACTGAGTCCCCAGGAATCTCTGACATCACCCAAAGCGCTCATAGCCACAGTCATAATCCTTTGCGCCTGCTCTCTGTCCATCTGATAGCGGGCAATAACGCTGTCCACCGTGCGCACCTTGGTATTACCGCTGGAGAAATCTCCCAGCAGGCTGTAGATAATCCCTTCTCTGAGAGCGCCGCCGGCCAGACTGATTTCTCTGACATTGAGGATATGGTAAATTGCCGACAGGATGGCGAGGCCTCCGGGAAGAACCGCCAGTCTCTCCGGAGTAAGTCCCGGAATGCAAAGAGAGGCAATAGATCCCTGTCTTATGGTTTCATTCTTAAGTTTTTTCAGATAATCTGGAGTCACTCTCTCGTTATATCCGCCGGCTACCACCATTTCATGAAGAGCCTGTACCGTGCCTGAGGCACCGAGACAGCAGTCAAAGCCGTAATGAAGGTATTCCTGGGCATACGGCGCAATAACCGCAATAGCGGCCTCTATCGCCTCATCATATTTTTCCTGAGTAATAAGCCCGTCTCCAAAAAACCGGGACTGCCATGTTACGCATCCCATGGACAGGCTGTGAATCACATGGATTTCCGGACCGTTGCCCAAAATCATCTCCGTGGAAGCGCCGCCGATATCCACAACCAGCATCCGCCCCTGTATTCCGGAGGTACTCATTACCCCGTGATAAATGATGCGGGACTCCGTTTCTCCGGAAATCACATTGATTTTATGTCTGAGGATCTGTTCTCCAACTCTGACAAACTCTTCGGAATTAACCGCGAATCTGAGAGTGGCGGTGGCGACAATGCGGATATTCGCATCCGGAATATTTTCCAGCTGATCCGCAAAGAGCCTGAGGCAGTCCCAGCCGCGCTGCATGGCCTCCTGGGAAAGCCGGCTGTCGCTGTCCAGCCCGGATGCCAGACGCACCTTGCGTTTGATGCGGCAAACAGCGCTTACGGCGCCTGCAACATTTCTGACGATGAGAAGGTGAAAGCTGTTTGACCCTAGGTCAATTGCAGCATAAAGAGGAGACGATCCTGACATAAAAAACCTCTCTCAGTCTGTCCGGTCATGTTCTTATCATAGATAAGTCATATCATGTAAACAACAGAAAACATTCTGAAAGTACGGTTTTTACGGAATACATCTCTACATTGTCAGCAATTTTTATCAGTTATCCGAAAATTCGCCGCAAATGTGCTATAGTCTGAGAGAGGTCTTTTCAGACTTTTGACGGAAGTTTTCCGTCGTCGCTCACAGGAAGGGAACAAATTATGTCAGAAGTGATTGAAATTGATGACAGTATGTTTGATGAAAAGGTGTTTCAGAACAAGAAGCCGGTTCTGGTGGATTTCTATGCCAAATGGTGCGGCCCCTGCAGAATGCTGGCCCCGGTAATAGCCGAGGTGGCCGGGGAAACTCAGGATATGGATTTCTGCAGCGTTGATATTGAAAAGGCCCCCGCCTTAGCTGCTAAATTCGGCATCCGCAACATTCCAACCCTGCTGCTGTTTAACGGCAATGATCTGGTGGCCCGGCAGACCGGAGCGTTAGCCAAGCCCCAGCTTCAGGAATTCATCAATCAGGCTCTGTAACCCGCCGGGATTATCTTAAAGGAACCGCGGCATCCCGCGGTTTTTTTCTGGAAACCCGCGCGCCAAAAGCCGAAAACACATCAGAAGCGCATTCCCGGAACTTTCTTTTTGCTGCTCCGTTTTTCTGTTGTCGCGCTTTCTTTGTTATTTCGTTTTCGCTGTTACTCAGCTCTCTCAGCCTGCCGATCCTTCAGCTGCCTGAGCGCCGCCTGAAAACCCTGCTCCCATCCTCTGCGGGTTTCAGAATCAGCCAGGGCATACTGATCCTCGGGAATAAATCTGATTTTGGTGCCGACCCGGGCTTCGGATCCCATGACCGCCACCCATTTAGGATTGTACTTTCTGACTGCGGTTTTATCCCACTCCAGCACCTGTTTCATGGTAATCTCCAGCTTTTCCGGATTAAGCTTGGCAAAGTTTCCGATTTCAGCGCCGTAAACCTTGCTGAGCTCGGTAACTCCCTGATGGGTGGTTCTGTCCAGAGATTTGTTGGCATCGGAACGAGCCCTGAGCTGCGCCGTATAATACCAGAACATGGCGGTTTCATAATTGCCGGAACGGAACACCTGCACGGCATAGGACATCAGCACCGGCGGCGGATAGCTGTCCGGATCGTTCATGACCTCCTTGATGGTGTCCACATCGCCGTCGGCAATCTCCTGCATGATCTTTTCGGTTTTCTCGAAATGCAGATCGGCATACTCTCCCTTGTAGCTGTTAATAACCCGGCTGATTTCCTTGAAAGCCTCTCTGGACTTTACCGCATCCTCATCCTCATCCGCCACGGGAACACCGTTTTTATAGGTCTGCGAAACGCACCCGGCAGCAAATGCCAGAGCAAAGCCTGAAATGACTGAAAACATTAAAATTTTTGAAAGCGCTTTTTTCATCTTGCTGTCCCGGACTGACGGCCCGCCGGATGGAGCTTTTTGCCTCCCCGGATTATTACCTCCACGGGCCGTCTCATAAAAAAACATGTGGCATTTTATCACGGATAAGGCTCCATGACAGGAATCCCCGGCCTCGCAAACACCTTACAAATATCATCCTGACAGAAAAACCGCCGGAGTAGTATAATTCGCACATCATTCGACTGTCAGCAATCAGCTGTCAACAACCAACAAGCAACCAACGGTCAGAAAATGTCAGATACCAATATTCTTCTTCTTTGCGGCGGAGACGGTTCCGAACACGCCATTTCTCTGGTAAGCGCCTCATATATCAGAGAACAGCTTGAAAAAAGTCCGGATTTCAAGGTAATTCAGGTAATTGCTCACCGGAATTACTGGGAAACGGAAGACGGCAGCCGCGCCAGTCTGGGAATGGATCAGGTGCTCAGGACGGATCGGGAGGCATTCCGCATCGATTACGCGGTGCCGTGCATTCATGGCATTCCCGGAGAAACCGGCGACATCCAGTCATTTCTGGAAATTTCCGGAGTGCCCTATCTGGGCTGTCCCCCGGAGGGAAGCGCCCTGGCCTTCAACAAAATCAGCGCCAAGCTGTGGTTTGACGCCGCCGGCATTCCCAATACCCCGTTCACATTTATGGACTCCCGGGATCCGGCAAACCTGAATAAGGCTCATGAATTCTTCCGGAAATACGGCGCCGTGTTTGTAAAGGCGGCATCTCAGGGCTCCTCTGTCGGCTGCTACCGGGTTGACCGCGAGGACAGCCTTGACGAATGCATTGCTCATGCTTTCGGCTACAGCAGCTCCGTGCTGGTGGAAAAGTGCCTGAAGCCGCGGGAGCTGGAAACTGCCGTCTATGAATATCAGGGGCAGCTTATTGTGACAAATCCGGGAGAAATCATTACTCCCAGCAATAACTTCTATACCTTTGAAGAAAAGTACAATCAGGACTCTCATTCCAGCACCAGAATCACCGCAGATGTCAGTCCGGAAATCCAGCAGGAAATCCGCGGCTATGCCGAAAGAGCCTTCAGACTTCTTAAGCTGAAGGATCTTTCCCGCATTGACTTCTTCTATACCGAGGAAGACGGCGTGATTTTGAACGAAATCAATACCTTCCCCGGCATGACTCCCATCTCCATGTTCCCTAAAATGCTGGAAAACCATGGCGAACGCATGCAGGATTTTCTGAGAGACCGGGTGCTGACAGCCCTTAAAAAATAGGTGCTCTGCCCGTGCTCATAAAGCCCCGGAGGCTCTCTTCTGGGCTTTTCACATCTTTGGCTGTTATTCAGCCGTTATGTTTCTCGGACTTCTTTACCGTAATCCCAGTTCCTGTCGCAATCCTGATTCGAAAGCAAACCCGCCGCCATCTGCAGATAGAGGATAGCTGATCAGAGGTTCGGATCCGGCCCGCCGGTTCTGTTTATGAAAATGTTTTCCTAAAGTTGCAGATTTGTGAAACATGGACACATCCGCGCATACGGTTATCATTAAAACTTGAATGGGCAGGCATTTTCCTTTGACTAATTCTGATATAAAGGGAAGGATCAATATCGATCCCTCGGAACAATAATAAAGGAGCTCCAAGTATGAGAATGTCTCAGGAGCAGATCAGAAACAGTCTGGATCAGGCTCTTAAAGAAGAGCAGTTCGTAATCTATATTCAACCGCAATACAATCACTCCAACAAAGCTCTTATCGGCGGCGAGGCTTTGGTGCGCTGGTTTCATCCCGAACATGGCATGCAGTCTCCGGCAGACTTTATTCCGATATTTGAAGAAACAGGCCAGATTCCCCGTTTGGATCTCTACGTTTTTGAACAGGTCTGCAAATACCAAAAAAGCTGCATCGACAGGAAGGAGGAATGCTATCCGATATCCTTCAATGTTTCCCGGGAGGATCTGCAGGTTCCGGACTATATCGATTCCATGGAAAGGATCCGCCAGAAATACGATGTTCCGGTCAGCTTTCTCAGAGTTGAAATTACGGAGTCGTCCGCAGTGGGCAGCATCGACTTTATTGTAAAGCTCGTGGATCGTCTGCACCGCTTAGGCTATCTGGTGGAAATGGATGATTTCGGCAGCGGTTACTCCTCGTTAAACGTGCTCAAGGATCTCAAGGTAGACATTATCAAGCTGGATCTGAAATTTTTTGCCGGCGAGGTCGGGGGACGCGGCGGCATTATCATAAGCTCTGTGGTAAATATGGCCAAATGGCTGAATACCCCGGTAATCGCCGAAGGGGTGGAAACCAAGGATCAGGCTGATTATATGCTGAGCATCGGCTGCGAGCTCATTCAGGGGTTCTATTACTCCAGGCCGCTGCCCACAGAGGAATTTCATAAACTGACCGCCCAGAAGACCTTCCAGAAATCCATTAATCCCAGCCAGTTTATCGAAAATCTGGATACCGGCCGCTTCTGGAATCCGGAATCCCTGGAAACCCTGATCTTCAGCAATTTTGTGGGAGGGGCCGCCATTCTGCTTTATTCCCTGGACGGCTCCGCCGAGATTTTGCGCATCAACAATAAGTATCTCCGGGAAATTTCCATGAATCTCACGGAAAAGGATGTGCTCAGCAACGATCCCTGGGAGTACTTTGATGCGGAAAACAAGAGAATTTACCAGAGCACTCTGGAAAAGGCCATAAAGTCAAAGGACGAGGAGGAATGCGAAACCTGGCGAACCTTTGTATCCGGCTGCTGTTCCCCGGAGAGGCTGTGCATCCTGAGCTCCATGCAGCTTATCGGCACTATGGAAAACAAATACCTCTTTTACATCATGATTCGCAATATCACTAAGGAAAAACGGATCTTTAATGAAATCTACGCCAGCGATCAGCGCTTCCGGGCCGCCAGCGAACATGAAAACATCTACGCCTGGGAATACTGCATCGCCACCAAGGAAATGCGTCCCTGCTTCCGCTGCATGCGGGATCTGGGAGTGCCCGCCGTGGTGGAAAACTATCCGGAACCCCTGATAGATGCCGGCATCTTTCCGCCTGATTACGCGGATATGTACCGCGACTGGATGCGGCAAATCGATGCGGGAGCGCCCAGCATGGAAGGAGTTATTCCGCTTACCGTAGGCCGGATTCCTTTTCTCATCAGATATACCACCGAGTTTGATGAGAACGGGAGACCGGTAAAGGCCTTCGGCTCCGCGCGGCTTATTGAGACCAAGCTTCCCGAAACTGATCCCGCCGGCGGCAAAAAGGAATCCTGATTTCCAGAACTGCCAGATCAAAAGCCAAGGCCCGGATTATTCCGGGCCTTCTCTTTAAGGGGGTCATCTCAGAACTTAAGCGTATTAACAGGATCAGCCGCCCTGCTTCATAGCCCTGAAAAACTCGTCATTGGTCTTGGTGAGCAGCAGCTTGTCCAGGAGAAATTCCATAGCCTCAGTCTCGCCCATGGAATGCACCACCTTGCGCAGGATCCACATCTTCTGCAGCTCCTCCGGAGCGGTAAGAAGCTCCTCGTGCCGGGTGCCGGATCTGGTAATGTCGATAGCGGGGAACACTCTCTTCTCGGCAATCTTTCTGCTGAGCTGAAGCTCCATATTACCGGTGCCCTTGAACTCCTCGTAAATAACGTCATCCATTTTTGAGCCGGTTTCAATGAGAGCGGTGCCGATAATGGTAAGAGAACCGCCTTCCTCCACGTTACGAGCGGCGCCGAATATTCTCTTCGGCCCCTGAAGAGCATTAGCATCAACACCGCCGGTAAGAACCTTTCCGGATGAAGGAATCACGGTATTAAAGGCCCGGGCCAGTCTGGTAATGGAATCCAGCAGAATAACCACATCCCGCTTATGCTCCACGAGACGCTTAGCTCTTTCGATTACCATCTCAGACACCTGAATATGTCTCTGGGGCGGTTCATCAAAGGTAGAAGCGATTACTTCGCCATCCACCAGTCTCTTCATCTCAGTAACTTCTTCAGGACGTTCGTCAATGAGAAGCACAATAAGATGGCATTCCGGGTTATTGGATCTGATGCTCTGCGCAATATTCTGGAGCAGCATGGTTTTACCGGCCTTAGGAGCTGCCACCACGAGTCCGCGCTGTCCCTTGCCGATGGGGGAAGTCAGATCGATCACCCGGGCGGTCAGATCCTCCTTGGAGCCGTTTCCTCTTTCAAGCCGCATTCTCTCATTGGGATGCAGCGGCGTCAGGTTCTCAAAAAGTATTTTGTTACGCGAGCTTTCCGGAGGATCGGAATTAACCTCTTCAACTCTGGTAAGGGCGAAATACTTTTCGTTTTCGCCTCGGGGCGGGCGAATGCGGCCCTTGATGGAATCCCCGGTATGAAGATTAAGGTGTGCAATCTGAGTAGAGGACACATAGATGTCATCCGGTCCCGGAAGATAGGAGCAGTCCGGGCTTCTGAGAAAACCGTAGCAGCGGCTGTTTATATTACCGTTGGAATCAGGAATAATCTGAAGAACACCCTCGCCAAAAATATCATCGCCGCCCTTGGCCTGGCTTTTAAGAATGTTATAAATGATATCCTTGCGGGTCATGCGACCGACATTGGTTAATCCGAGCTCTTCGGCCTTGGTCACAAGCTCGGGAGTTTGCATGTTTTTAAGATCTGTTAGGTTCATAAGACGAATTGAGTGCGAAGACGCATATCACCCGGAGAAAAAGATCGGGTCAGACTGCGGAAAAATTAAAGAAAGATTACAATGAAACAAAGGTCATGCGACCTTGTGGCGTTAAGGGTATCACCCCCGGCGGCTTTTGTCTAGTAAAATTTGAGATCCGTCTCAATATTCAGAGTCAGTCCCTGTTCGCAGCAAAACGGCCCGGCGGTGAAGATTTCCGGATCAGGCATCAAGGAAGTCCAGATCCGTGTCGAGGCAGCTTTGATCAAGCTCTTCCACAAAACTGCTGGGGCCGGTGTTATATTTCCCATAGTAGGACATCCGGGTCTCGGCATATGACAGGAAAAGAAGCTCCTTGGCTCTGGTAATGGCAACGTAGGCCAGCCGGCGCTCCTCTTCAAGACGCTCAGCCTCTTTTTCAAAGCTGCTGTACCGCTCCAGCGGCAGCAATCCCTGTTCAAAACCGGCAATTATCACCGCCCCGAATTCCAGTCCTTTGGAACAATGAATAGTCATCAGATTGACAGCGTGGTTTTCTTCGCTTTTGAGAAGCTCCGAGCTGGGCATAAGAGCGGCAGAAGCTAAATATATCTGAATAAAATCTCTTAAAGAGTATTTATTATCGCTGTTATCTGCATCATCTTCTTCATCTGATTCCGGTTCCGCCATTCCCTGATCCTCAATCCCCTGATCCTCAACTTCCAGATAATCACGGTTGGCAATATCTGATATCAGCTCATCAAGATTGCCCGTGCGGTCAATGCTTCTGTCGGCTTCCTCCTTGGCTGTCTTTTCCTGATAATAATCACGAAGACCGCTGTCAGTAATCACGCTTTTCAGAAATGCGGCGATATCCTCGCTCTTGCCGGGAATTTCCTCAAGACGGGCGGCAAACCCCTTAATCAGTGCAATAAAATCCTTAAGAGGCCGGGATTTGTTTTTGGTGACATACATTTCGGCAGCCCGAAACATGCTTACGCCGAACTCATGATGCAGCGCTTCAATTTTGCTCAGGGTAACCTTGCCGATTTTACGGGCGGGAACATTGACGATTCTGCTGAATGAAATATTATCCTCAGGATTGATTATCAGCCGGAGATAAGCCAGGGCGTTTTTGACCTCCTCCCGGTCATAAAAGCGGGCGCCGCCATAAATGTTATATTCTATGCCATATGCAACCAGCTCCTTTTCAATGAGGCGAGACTGCGCGTTGGTGCGGTAGAGAACGGCAATATCCGAGGGATCCCGGCCCAGATTGTCCACGAGTTTTCTGATGGTTTTGGCGATTTCCTCAGCTTCGTCGTTGTTATCATAGGATTCCAAAAGCTTGACCATGGTGGCATCCGGGTTATGAGTAATCAGATTCTTTTCCGCCAGGTGCTTGGTATTATTCTTTATCAGACTGTTGGCATTGCTCAGAATAGCCTTGGTGGAACGGTAATTCTGCACCAGCTTGATCATTTTTACCGGGGCAAACTCCTTCTGAAAATAAAACATATTCTCCACAGCCGCGCCGCGCCAGCCGTAAATAGACTGATCATCATCTCCCACTATAAGAACATTAGCCGGCTTCTTTTCGGGATCCAGGTTTTCCGCGCCGCTTATCAGCTTCAGCCAGCGATACTGCAGGCTGTTGGTATCCTGAAACTCGTCCACCAGAATTTCCTGAAATTTCATCCGGATATACTGTCTTACCCGCGGCTGATTCTCAATAAGCTCGCAGGTTCTGAGAATAAGCTCCTCAAAATCCGCCTGATCGCTTTTATCGCATCGGTTCTGATACTGAGCATAAACATCATAAAAGCTGGGCAGAATACTCTCACCCTCCATGCCGGGACGATTTCCCCGCGCCTTTTCATCCATGATTTTCTGAAGATAGTTACGGGCATTGTATTTGACATTGTTAACCCAGACCTCTGCCGGCAGGTTCAGTTCCTCCATCACCTTCTTAACCACAGACAGCTGATCGGCAGTATCAATAATGGTGAAATTTCTGGTGAGTCCGGCTTCCGCGGCAAAATTTCTGAGTATATGAGAGGATGCCGTATGAAAGGTATAAGCCCAAAGCCGACGGGAGCTGTGCTCTCCCAGAATAAGAGCCAAACGATCCCTCATTTCCCGAGCGGCTTTATTGGTAAAGGTCACTGCCAATATACGGTTTGCATCCACCCCGCAGTGTTCCACCAAATAGGCAATTCGGGAAACCAGTACCCGTGTTTTCCCGGTGCCGGCTCCTGCCAGCACCAGAATATTCTGCCGCGGCGCTGTTACAGCTTCCTTCTGTTCCTCGTTTAACCCGGCGGTAATCTGATCAGAATCTTTCATTTTGGACATTCCTGTCATTTAAGAACCAGCTGAAAAAACAGCCTGCATCTGCTGTTTTCCAGAAATTGTTCCACGTGGAACATTATGAAAAAAAACGGACAACACTGCTGTATTCCCGTGAAACACCATATTGTTCCACGTGGAACATTTTGCTATAACCGGTTACATGATTAGCTCCGGAACCGTTCGGCAAAATTATAGCAGTAAATCAATAAGCTCCCGAATATGGGAAATCATAACATGAGGGAGAGCTATGAGCTCTCTTTCCGTTTTCCGGTACTGCGTCTGCCAGCAAACCTGACAGCCGAAACGCAGAGCTCCTGAGATGTCATTCAGGGGATCATCGCCGACAAACAGCAATTCCCGGGGAGAAATTCCGTAGTAACCGGCAGCCATCAGGAACAAATCCCCGGCCGGCTTCGGAGAAAAACCTGACACCGGTAGCCAGATATGTTCAAAGACAGGGGCAAGACGCGTTCTTTTCATATCGGCATTGCCGTTGGACAATGCTGCCATGGGATAATGCCGGCGCAGAGCATTCAGAGTTTCCAGCGTATCATCCGGTATTTCTATCCGGGAACGCACTCTGATAAATTCCTCGGTAATGCCGTGGGCCAGAACACCGGCCTTATCCCGGGGATAACCGAAATCCAAAAGGATCTTTCGGTAAGCGAAATACCGCACCATGGAAACATCCGCCGCCAGCTCCGGACACTCTCTTATAACAGCCGCTTTGGTTTCAGCGTACTCTTCCGGAGACAAAGTCCTGCCGCCGAGATAATGTCTCCCGGCAAACTCCCTGATATATCTTTCGGCAGCAGCTATCGGAACCGTATTGTCGTAGAGGGTATCATCAAGATCAAAACATATCGCCCGAGGTCTTGTGAAGGATTTAAAGAAAATCACTTTGTCCCGTCTTCTTCGCTGTTCAGGTTATCCCCATAATTTTTGCCGCTCTTCAGCGCCAGGGGATGATGATTGTCATACACCTTTTTAAGATCTCCGATGTCCAAATGGAGATAAACACCGGTAGTATTAGTTGAAGCATGCCCCATCAGTTCCTGAATGACCTTAATATCCGCTCCGCCCCGAAGCATTTCCGTGGCAAAGGAATGTCTGAGCTTGTGAGGATGAACCTGCACCGGCAGAGAATTTTCCAGCCCCTTCTTCTTTATCATGATCTGCACCGCCCTGGTGGTCAGCGGATTACCGTACCTGTTAATAAAGACATTGGAGCACAAAGGTTCATAGGTATCTCTGACATGGTACCATCTCGTAAGGGCTCGGATCCCGTAATCGCCGCAGGGAACATACCGCTCCTTGTTACCTTTACCCACCACATGCAGCATGCCGTGTTCCAGATCCACATCCTCCAATGTCAGCGAAACCGCCTCTGCCACCCGTAAACCGCTGGAAAACAAAAGCTCGATAATGGCATTGTCCCGGTAATCCCGCGGCTCCGGATTCGGCGGCAGCTTTATCAGTTCACTGAACTGATCCTCAGTAAGGTATTCCGGAAGCTTGGGCTGAAATTTCGGTGATTCTATATTTAACATAAAATCATTGCTGATCCGTCCTTTGCTGCGCAGGAATTTATGAAAGCTTCTTAAAACGCTCAGAAAATGAGCCTTGGATCTGCCGGACATGCGCTTGGACGGATCATTAAGATTTTCCAGCGCGCGGAGAATTTTGCGGATGTTTACCGGAGTGACATCTTCCCAGGATCTGATTTCCGGATAGAAATTATAGAGCTCATATACCGCTCTTTTAAGGGTAAGCCGGTATGATTCCACTGTTTTTTCGCTGTAATTGCGTTCCAGAATCAGATATTCCAGAAAATCAGCTACCGGAGGAAAAAGAGAATTCTCCTGAAAAGAAAAACCATCATCGGATGTCATTTGGTCCATCTCCGAAATTTTCCGCAGCAGAACCTGCAAAAAGAACACCAACGGAAGGCAATGGCCGCAGGCGTCAGATTTCAACCATGCCGCTGAATACAAAATTTACCCGGGCGGTGAGAGAAACGGAGCCGTCATT
>JAEEGG010006985.1_pt1 | contig 26270 bp, 4 predicted proteins | sample 9134161 | NCBI WGS metagenome assembly JAEEGG01 (sample SAMN16246543, study PRJNA631951) | gut metagenome | biome: gut microbiome; feature: rumen; material: CR-attached | host: Bos | place: Iran: Karaj | collected 2018-10 | reverse complement strand
AAGACGTGGGTGTAGTCGCCGCTTTCGGTGAGGCCGGTGTGCTCGTACCAGTCGAAGCTCTCGCATGCGGTGGCGGTGGTGTCACCGGTGCTGGGCTGGTTGACGGTGAGGGTGAGCTGCACGACGGAGTCGCAGCCGTTGGCCGCACCGTTCTCGATGACGAACTCGTAGTAGCCGCTCTCGGTAATCTCGTTCTGCTGCGGGTCGTAGTAGGCACCGCAGACGGTGAGTTCGACGGGCTCGACCACCGACGGGATGACGGTGAGGCGGAGCTCCGTCACGCTGTCGCAGCCGGCGGAGGACTCGTCCTCGCGCTGCACGGTGACGGTGTTGTCAACCATCCGCTCCCTGATTTCGCTGGCAGAGAGAGTGAATCCGTAGTTGTCGGCGTAGTCGTGGTTCTCGCAGACTTCGGCTTCCACCACCAGCGGGTTGTTGGCGGAGAAGACCGGGTTGACGGTGAGGATGAGGGCTGCCTTGTAGACGCCGCAGGAGTTCTCCCCGGTGATGATGGTGTCGTTCAGGACGGTGGGCACGCGGTTGTCGTCGGCGATGACGGCATTGGTGCGTTCACCGCTGATGCCGAACGAGAAGACCTCGTCCCAATCCCCGTCACGGTCGAAGGCTATGCCCTGACAGACACTGGCGGTGAAAGTGGCGATGGAGTCTCCGGGCAGCACGGTGATGGCGAAGGTGTCGGCCACGCTGCAGGCGTTCATGCCATTGATGAAATTCTCGCTCATAACGGTAAGTTCGGTGCTCTCAGTCAAGGTGATGTCCTTGCGATAGACCACTGTGACCTTGCCGGTCGTGCTGGTGTCGCGAGAGGCCTCTTCTTCAGTGAAGCTGACAATGGTCGTGAAGCTGTTTCCAGCCTGGTAGGTCACGGTCGCACTGACCGGAATCTCGGCACCCGCACACACGGTTTCGTAAGCGGAGATGCTCACGGTGGGCAGGTTGACGACGGAGAGGTTCAGCGTGACGGCGCTGTCACAGCCGGCGGCGGTCGGAAGCATGAAGTGGTAGCTTGCTGACGGGAGCGTGCCGGCCTCGAAGGTGGTGTCGATTTCACCGTTCACATAATGGTACGGCAGCTGGCTCTCGCAGATGGTTTCGTTGAGGGTGACCGTTTCGGGGACGGGGTTGACCGTCAGGTTCACCGTGAGGAGCGTGTCGTAGATGCCGTTCACATCGGGGATGAGGACGGGGGAGTCGGTGGACTCGTTGAACTCGATGCCGCTGTAGACGAACGGGAGGTCGTTTTCGCAGAGGGTTTCCTCGACGGTGATGTTCACCGGTTCGCCCGCGATGTGGAAGGACACCTCGGCCGTGGAGACGAGCGGGCCGTTGCTGGAGCCGTGACCGCCGATGAGCAGGCTCCTGTCGTCGCTGTAGGGCAGCTGGATGTCCTGACCGTCGGTGCGCTCGTGCAGGTAGAACTTCACGGTGTAGTCGCCCGGCTGGTTCCAGAGGGCGGTGAAGCGGTGGTCGGTGCTTTCCATGAAGTGGTTGTAGAAGTAGTCAAATTCGTAATAGACGACGGTGAAGGTGTTGTCGGGGATGGAACCCGTTCCTTCGGTCAGGTCGTCACCGTACCAGCGGTTGAGGCGCGGGATCAGTGTCTGGAAGTGGATGTTGCCGTAAGCGGCGGTGGAGGCCACGACCTCGCCGTTGCGCAGAATCTCGTAGTCGAGGGCCAGCTTCGTTGTCGTGTTGGCGGCGTCGCCGTTGATGCTGACGGTGAAGCTGCTGGTCTCGCCGACGGTTTCGTTGAAGGCGACGGTGTCGATGTCGATGCTTCCGGTGTAGGAGGCTGTCGGCTCGTCCCCGGTTTCGGGTTCGGCTTCGCCGTCCACATGGAAGAAGATGGAAACGGTTTCGGTGAGGGTATTGCCGGTGTATGCCGCACCCGAGCCGCCCATGACGGAGGGCACGTCGTTGACGCGGTAGGTCATGGCGAAGTCTTGACCGGCGGTCATCTCGGACACCACCAACTGGAGTTCGTACTCGCCGGCCTCGTTCCAAGTGGCGGCGACGTGGTTCTCGACCTCGTTGAAGAAGGGCGCGTAGAAGTAGTTGTAGTCGTAGTTGTAGATGTTGAAGGTGTTGCCTGGGATGTCACCATAGCCTTCCGCCACATCGGTGCCGAAGGAGGTGTTGAGGCGCGGCAGGTAGGTGCCGAGGTTGAGGGTACCGTACTGGTTCACGTTCTCTACGGGTTCGCCATCTTTGTAGAGCTGGTAGAAGAGAACGATCTTCGCATCGCTGGGGTTGCAGCCCATGCGTACGTTGGCGACGGCGTTCACGGTTTCGCCGACGGCGGCGGTAAAGTCGTCGTTCGGAACGTCAATGTACATGCCGTCGCGGATTTCGAGGCGCAGGGTGTGGATGACGGAGTCACACGGCTCGCCGGTGATGTCGCTGATCCAGGAGGTGGCGGCAATGTAAACGGTGTCGGTGATGACCGTGTCGGCCAGGCCGGTGCCGTAAACCGTGTTGTTGACCGGCCACTCGTAGCTTTGTCCGCTGCAGATGTGTGCGTTGGTGTGCTGCACCGTGGCCTTATGGACGGTCAGGTGCAGGGTGACGATGGAGTCGCAGCCGGAAGCGGTCGTGTAGGGGATCTCATAGTCGCCGCCTTCGTTGAAGACGGAGTCTCCGTGGGTGTACGGGAGATCGCCGTAGCAGACGGACACACTGACCTCCTCGGTGATGACGGGCTCGACGGTGAAGGTCACCTCTGCCGTGGCGGCGCAGCCGTTTCCGACGGCGGCGGTCACGGTGTAGGTGTAGTCGCCGCTTTCGGGACGGGTGAGGGTCACCACTTCGCCTTCCTGCTGGTTGGACCAACTGTAGGTGATGTCTTCCTGAATGTCGCTGGTGGCAACGAGGTAGTAGTCGGGGCCGAAGCAGCCTGTGCCTTGCTCAAGGCGTGTGTCGGCGTCGAGGCTCGCGTAGGCGTTGAGGTTGATGGCGGGATGGACGGTCACGGTTACCGTGTCGGTGTAGGAGGTGCCGCAACCGTTGGTGGCGAAGTAGTAGAGTTCGGCGCCGTTCCACTCCTGTGTCACCGGGTCGTTGGCGGCCACCTGCTGCGGTTCCGCATTGGGGGCGAGGAGGTACCAGCCGGAGGCGGTCACTTCAAGGCCGCCGTCGTCGGTGATCGCGGGTGCGGTGAGGGTGAACGGAGTGCCGTCGCACACGGGGGCGAGTTCACCGAGGGTGGCGAGGTGCGGACGGTCGGTGATGGAGAGGGTGACGGCGTTGGAATAGGTCGTGCCGCAGGTGCTCTCCACATAGTAGCGGATCACTTTGTTGTTCATGGAGTAGTCGAGGATGATGTCCCCGTCCATGATTTCAACATTGTCGGAGAGGCGGGTGAAGTGCTGTGCGCCCGGGAAGTCGCCCATCTCCCAACCGTAGGCGAGGGTGTCGCTGAAGATTTCGTATCCGGGCACGATGTACGGGAGGGCGCCGCCGGCGCAGACCGGCTCGTCGGAGATGGTCAGGTTGTCGACCACCGGTGCCGACCATACGGTGATGTTCACGGTGTTGCTCACGATGGAGTCGCCGCAAGGCGTTACAATATAACAATTGTATTGGTAGTAATTGTCAGCCGTATGATATGTGAAGTCGAGGTCGGCATGGATCTCGGTCAGCACGCCATCTACATAGAGGTTCCAGCCGGTGCGGATCTCGCGGCCGCTGTTGTTCACATAGTGGACCGTGGCCGTGTTGGCTTCCCAGTCGAACGCGGCATGTTCGCAAATCGGGTCGGGGGTTGCCAGCTCGTCGAAGTAGGCGGCCGAGTCAACGGTCAGTTTCACCTCGTTGCTGTAACCGATAACGCAACGCGATTGAGCTGCAAAGCGGAGAAGGCGGTCGTTATAGTTGGTGAGGATCTGGGTCGGGTCGCTGATGGTTTCCCAAGTGTCACCGTCGGCAGAGCTTTCCCACCAAGTGGACAGGATGTCGCCGCCACTCACCTGCGGAAGCATGCCGGTGATGTCGCCGGGCGCGCAGAGGGTGGTGTCGTGAATTTCGCTGACAGTCGGGGCTACTGACACATACAGTGTGACGGTGTTGGAGGGATCGGTTTCGCCGCAGGTGGCGGAAACGATGGACACCGAGTATTCCATGGTGTTAATATCTTCGTCGGTGGGAACGGGTTCTACGATGGTGTCGTAGGTGGTGTTGCGGAGCCATTCGCCGTCCTTGAACCAGACGTACTCGATGTCGTCACCCAGTTCGGTCGCGGAGGCCTGCAAAGTGAAGGGCTCGTCGCCGTGACACACATAGTAGCGTTCGCCAACCAGGGCGATTGTAGGTGTGGTAGAGGGATGGTGGACGATGATGGTGTCCTCCACATAGTATTCCGTCTGGCAGTAGAGGCCGCCGCGCACGGTGTAGTCGATGGCACCGATGAACTCGCTACGGGCTTCCTGGCTGTGTCCGACCTCGCTGGCGGCGGTGCACAACGGGAACGGGATGCCCTGTCCGCAGGTGGAAGGAATGTTCCAGTAGCGGCAGTCTCTCAGGGTCACGTTATTGATAGCGCTGCTGGCACGCACCGGGCTTTCGGTCGCTCCGTATTTCTCCATATAGAGAGGATTGTTGGTGGCGATGAAGAGGGTGTAGTAGTTGTTGGCCTCTATGTCAATGCCGTCGGTGAGGGTCATGGTCACGGGGTTGCTGCCGTCCTTGCGGAGGGTGAAGCTGCCCGCTGAAGTCCAGTTGTCGGCGTCTGTCGGGTCGGCGTTGGGGGTGGTGGCGTAGTAGAGTTGCGCCTCGGTTTCCTGTTCCGCGGGATAGACGTTCAAACTGTTGAGGGTGATGTCCACGTCCGTGTTGATGCCGAAAGCGATGGCATAGCCGTAGGTGGGTGTGTTGGAGGGTGTGTAGGCTTCTGTCTGCGTGGCCACCATGCCGGTGCCGTTCTGGGTGGCGTGGCCGGCAGCGTAGGCGCGGTAGTAGTATGTACCGGCTTCATTCTCGGTCACGGTCAGGTCTTCGTCGAAGTTCTTCACGGCAACGAGTTCCGGTTCGTCCTCTTCGTCGGCGATACGGTACCACACAATCTTCTGCTCAATGACTTCATCGTTCACCGCGTCGGCAAGGCGTTCGCTGTTCTCGTAGCCAAGCTCCACGGTAAGGGTTAACTCTTCGCTTTCACAGATGTCGATCTTGGGTTCCTCGTTGGTGTAGTTGTAGGTGTTGAGCTCCTGGTCAATCGGGGTGACGGTGATGTCTTGCGGAACAAGACCCGACTGGCAGGGTGCATTGCTGGTGTATGCGCTTGCTCCGATCAAGCGGCATGCTCTTACATAGACGGTGCGATCGTCGCGGTTCTGGAGACTGCCGATGTTGAGGACGGTGCTGGAGGTTCCGCCGTTGTAAGGCTGCGTGCAGGCTTCGTCGTAGAACCACACATAGTCGAAGTTGGCCATGTCGGCCGTGTCGTTGATAACGGTGATTTCGACGGGTGTGCCGCAGTAGAAGGCGTCTTCTTTCTGGTAGCCGCTCACCGATACCACGGGATCCGCGATGGGACGGAGGGTGATGGAAACCGGTGTGTTGGTGATACATGCCTCAAGCGGTTCTTCCGATTCGGGGTAAGAACGCACGATGTGGCTGAAATTCGCGGTGAGGGGTTCGGTAGTGGTGTAGGTAGTGCTGTTCTCCTTGTCAGGGTACTGGCTGTTAGGCGTTTCGTACCAGTCGTAGCGGTATCCGTCGGTGGTGTTGCCCAGTTCGACGGTGACATTGTCGCCGCAGATGGAAGTGCTGGGGGTGTAGGTGAGCTCTTCCGCTGCATTGACGGTAAGGTGCACTTCCGCAGGTGCAGATTCGCAACCGGCCGGGGTGAAGCCCAGGATGGTGATGCGGGCGTAGCCGTTTCCGCTGTGACCGATATGGACTTCGCCGTTGGGTTCTTCTATGGAGAGGTTACCGTTGATGGTGGCAGCATTGGAAAGGAGGGCGCTGAGGTAGCCGCTGCCGCCGCCGGCATTGCTGCCGCCGCAGTTGCCGCAGTCGTAGGCATTGCCGCCGAGCCAGCCGCCTCCGCCGCCGCCGACACCGTCGTCTGAACCCATGCCGTGTGCGTCTGCACCTTGGCCAAACTGACCGTTATAGCGGGTGCCGCCGCCAGCACCTTCGCCAGCCGTGAGACCGCCGCCGTAACCGCCGGCTTTCTCCCAAGAGGCGCCGCCGCCGCCGCCTGCCACAAGCAGGACGGCTTTCTGGTTGTTCTCGAAAGAGGCAAGAACGCCGTCAGCAGTAGCGATATGGGTGGCGCCGCCGCCCGCACCGCTGGCTTCTCTGCCAGAGTCGGAGGAAGCATCGTCGTCGCAGGTGCCGCCGCCGCCGCCGTTCCATCCGCCAGGTGCGGTGATGGTGATGGTGCCGCTGCCCAAGATGGCGTCCGAACCTTTGCCGCCCACCGCCACATAGAGGTTGCGGGCCGTGGGGTTCTCTATCGTACCGTAGGTGTAGCCGCCCTTTCCGCCGTAACCTTTGATTGTATTGTTGCCGCGGCTCAGACCGCCTTCTGCGCCCCAAACTTCTAACTTGAGTGCTGAGGTGCCGTCAGGAACAGCGAATACCTGCACCTCTTCGGTGTAGTCGAAGTTGTAAACCAGCTGGGTGGGAGCCTCACGGCGTTTGTAGCTTCTTACATAGTAGGTATAGTCGCCTGTGGGCTGTGTGACCGTGATGCTGCGGCCCTCCGGGTCGTTGGGGGTGATGATTTCTCTGAAGTCCTCATAGGCACTCCATTCGTAGCCGAAGCGAGTGTCATAGTCAGCGTCGCTCAGACGCAGGGTGACGGGCAGACCGCAAATGGCTTCCACCTCTTCGGCGGCCACGACCGGCACCGGCTGCGGGGTCACGTTCAGCGTGTAGGATTCAGCTGCCAGAGGACAGGGGTTTTGAAGCACTTCCGTCACACGATAGACGGTAGTGTTCTCGTAGAGGGCGGGGAAGTTAAGTTCATTGCCGCTGGCGATGTACTGCGTGCAGTATTCGTCGGCGTACCAGTGGTGGATGTGCATCGGGTCGGGTTCGGTCACATAGAGCTGTGCTTCTGTGCCGCAGATGATGCCCTCTTCGTTGCCGGCCACCGTCACGGTTACCGTAGGTGCTTCAAGGAGGGTGAAAGTGAATTCGCCTTCGGAGAGTTCCCACGTTTCTGTACAAACATTGTATGCGTAGCGGGTGTAGGTGTAGTTGCCCGGTGTGAGGGACTGTAGTTCAGCAGGGAGGATGGTGTAGGAATCGGTGTCGCTGGCCGGAATCTCCACGCCGTTGCGATACCATTTGTAATGGCCGTTACTTATGCCCACCACGGATTCAATCACGATAGGCTCTGCTTGGCTTGAACAGATTTCCGGAGGACAATTTGCAGTGATGGTGGCTGCCCAACCAGCCGCTGTGGTCGAGCCGTCTGAATTCCAGACCACAGTCATAGTGCCGCTGGTGGCAGTGTAATCTTGGTTGAGGTTCAGGGTGCGTGAACTGCATCCTGTTTGTCCGCGTACCAATAAAGTACCATTTGCATTACCATCATAAATCTCAATCCAGTCCCAATCATAGCAATATGAAGAAGTTTCGGTTTCGAATGATGAGAAATTAATGGAAATGTCTCCAGTGGAAGTGAATGTGGCTGTGTAGCTTTGACTGGTGCTGTATGGTCCGCTTGCGCCGCCAGAGTCGTAGAATCTATAGGTGGTCTCGCAGTCTAATTCCTGTGTGATGTTTTGGTTGAGAACAATGTCCTCTGTGTTTTCTGTATTGGCAGAGGACGTTTCAATGTTGAAGCAGATGTCGTCGATGGAAACGTCATAGCCATAGTTGTCAGTCGCTTTAAAGCCGACTTGGTAATTGGCTGCAAGTCCTGTAAGGTTGACGGTCATATTGGTCCAAGTTTCGTGATTGGTTGTTGTGTTGAACAATTCAATCCATGAACCGCCGTTCACTCGGTAGCAGACGCTAAGGTAGTCAATATCGTCGGACCAATCCCTATTGATGTATGCAAAGGATACGGAAGCAGATGATGCATTGCTGAGATCCATGGCAGGTGAAATGAGATAGGTGACAGATCCTCTGCTATAGTGAGGGCAAGATGCATTGTAGGAGCCTGTATTTGCGCCGGTAGAGGAAGAATAATCTCCTGTTGTAACCACCCATTCGGCATCACCTTCGTATGTCCAGCCAGCGGGCATGGAACCGCTTTCAAAACCTTCGCAACCTGGGTTGGAAGCACCGCCTCCCTGTTCATCGTTATTGCCTTCTTCTTCAATGTTGCCGGCGATTACACCGCCTGCTGCAACTGCAGTTCCAGAGGAAGAGCCGCCTTCAAAATGCAGCTTGACGTTGGCACGATAGTCGGAAACAGCACTATAGTCATCAAAAGATCCGAGATTGGTAGGATTCGGATTTTCTTCGTCTGAATAGAAGGTTATTACAGAGTTTGAAACTTCTGTGCAATAGAAGTAGAAAACTTCATAATCATCCACGTCATCTTCACCATAATCATAGCCGTCCGTGTTTTCATCCATGGCAATCATCAAGTTACTCGTGCCATCGTAGTAGAAAGGCGTGCTGAGAGGAATGGTGACCCAACTGTCCGTTGTGGGGATAGTGAAAGTTCCACTAAAAACGACATTGGAAGCAGCTACGGGTTCATAATCATATTCATCGGAGAAGGTGCTGCGGGAAACATTCTTCATATACAATACGATGGATTTTTCGGGATAGTATGGCTCGTCGTCTCCTGTGAAGTGGAAGCTGACAGAGGAAATGTTTCCGGCACCTCCGATTTCTTCAGCCGTATAGATCTGCTCTGTAAAAGAATAATTATAATTGGACATATAGGGAACCAGGTAATCTGTTTCCTGCCCGTTGCCGACAACGACATCACCGTCAAGACTGTTGCCACCCACAATTACGTTCACAGGTTCGCTCCACCCGCTTTGGTCGATGCCGCAGTCGGCCTGTACCTGCACTTGGTAGGTGACACCGGGTTCGAGGCAGGTGATGGTGTAACTGTTCCCGTCCACATGCTCAGGTTCGGAAGTGGTTTCCGAAATTTCAAATTGACGGGTGATGCTGAAATCATCGATGAGCAGGTAGTCTTGGTCGTAATCTGTGTGTCGAAGGGCGATGTAACCCATGGCTCCCTGAAAACTGCTTAGGTCAACAATGACCTCTGCCCATGAACTGTTTGCATAGCCGGGCGAGTATAGCAGGGTGAAGTCACTCATGGAATTGCCATTGGTAGAAACATATACATCATAGTGCTCATGATATTGACCGTCGTCAGCTGCATAGAATTTCAGTGTGCCATCCAATCGGATACGGGGGGTAATAAGCCAGTTGTCCACATCATAGGCATCTGTAGTCCAACTTCTTGAACGGGCAGCGTAACTCCCACTATGAGGTGAAACACCCCAGTCTTCTGCCACTGAACTTACGTCAAATTGCTGCCAATTTGTATAGCCACTTTCATGGCTTTCACCATTGATTATAGTGGTCCAGTTGGCCAGTCCATTTTCAAAATCGTCTGCAAAAATTGTTTCTGTATAGGTTCCACCAGGAACGCCGTATTGCACGTTGTATCCATCGGCGTCGCCGTTCCATGTGATGTCGGCGCCGTTGGCGGTGTAGGTCACGTTGAAGCCGGAGGGGATGGGGCAGGTGGTGATGACGGTGCGGGTGGCGCTCTTCTGGCAGCCGTTCACGTCAGCGGTCAGGGTGTAGGTGTTGGAAACTTCCATCGGGTTCACGGTGTAGATTTGGTTGTTGTTGCCGCTTACCACACCTTCGGTGCCTGTGGTAGCCACCCAAGTGTAGGTGGGCGTTACGGGCGGTGCCGGCGAGATGGCGGCGGTGAGTGTTACCTCCGTGCCGCGTTCCACGGTGATGTCGCTGGTTCCTCCGTCGGCGGCGATGTTCACACCCCACTCTTCAAATTCGGCCACAAAAGTACGGTCTTTTGTCGCTTTGAACGTAAGGGTTCGGTTAGTGGTGAGATTGGTCGTGCCCTCTTTCCAGCGCACAAAACGGTAGCACGGGTCGGGATTGGCGGTGAGGGTGACGGTCTCGCAGAGGTCGTAGTTGCCCGTTCCTGTAATGGTGCCGCCGCCCGTCGGGGTGGCCGTGGCGGCAATGGTGAAGGTAGCGGAAGCCTCCCGCTGGTTGCACATACCGAACTTCACCTGATTCTTGACAGCATAACAAGTGCCACCGGAAACAGTGGACGGATTCACATCGCTGCTGCTGTATGCACGAATCGCCTGATATCCGTCACCGGAGTAGGTGCGGAAGGCGACGGATGTGGAGGAAGACCCTGTATTGTTGTCGATAATCACGGCAAGGAACTGGGTGCCGTTGTACTCGAACGGGGTGTCGAAGTAGATGGTAGTCCAGTTGTTAGCTGCGAAGGTGGTGTTGGCGGTGCCGCTATACACCTTGTCGGCTTCGGTCGGATGGATCCACTCGGAAGATGTTGTGCCGTTGAAAGCGGACTTTTCGGTGTGGACGAGGTAGATGTCGAACTTGCGGGCAGTGGTGTTTGTGGAGTTACTGTTGTAGAAGGAGAGGCTGCTGATAGTGCCGGCCTTGCCTACTTCGCAGGGGCTGTAGATCTGTTCTGTGAGAGAATAGTTATTCGTAGTATAGAATGGAATATAGGTGCCGCTTGTGGTGGAGGTGCCGCTGCCGAGGGTGATATCGGGGCAGGCGGTCACGGTGACCGTGCGGACGATACTGCCGCTGCAGTAGGGATCGTCAATTTCTACGTCGGCATAGATTGTAGTGGTGCCAGGGTGCAGGGCGGTGACGTTGCCATTTTCGTCGATGGTGGCCACGGTGGGATCCTCGGAACTGTAGGTGATGGTGCCGCCGCCTGCGGAAACGCTGGCTGCGGACTGTATGGTTTCAAACGGTTGCATATTGAGATTTCCGCTGCCACCGTTCCATGCGAAGGTGCGCGAGGTGCATTCGGTGGTGAATTGGCCGGATGCAGTTCCGCTGGGGCAGGCGGAGTTGGCTGTCCGCACTTGGAAAAGATAGACAGTACCGATGGTGAGGCCGGTGAGGTTCACGGTGTTGGAAGTGGTGCTGGTCCAAGTGGTGCCGCCGTCGTAGCTGTACTCCCAAGATGAGGCGTTGCCAGCGTTCCAGGAGGCGGTGGCGCTGTGGGGGTAAACGTTGGTGAAGGTGAGGCCGGTGGGGGTGGCATCTTGCACGGTCACACGCTGGTTCGTATGTCTGGTGCATCCCTCGTAAGTGGCGGACACAGTGTAGTTGTTCGATGATTGTGTGGGGGTCACGCTGTAGGTGTTGCCAGAAACCGAGCCGGGGGTGCCGGTATAGCTCCAAGCATAACTGTCGGCTTGGACTGCCGGGGGCGTGAAGCGGTAAACTGTACCATTGGCTGGTGCTGTAGCAGTAGAAGAAATACTTATGCCAGAAGGTGAAGTCCCTGCCGTATTGGTTGAAATAACGGGACTTGAATAAGAAGAAGTCAAGTGCGTCATACTACCATCGGCAGTAACATAGGTGTATACGGTAATACTACTACCGTGGGTATAGGTACCATAGCATAGTTCTACAACATTACTTCCTTCATACAATTTCACTTGATAATTTTCCGTGTTTGAATAACTATATGATTTCATGTTTTTCCACTCCATCGTCAGCACTCTACTACCTACAGATCCCGTAACTTTGTAATACATGTAGCTTGAACCGCTGATCAAATTTTGGTCATATCCAAAGGGACAAATCACAGCATAAGATGTACCAGGTGAACTTGGAGTATGATAACTATACACTGTTCCAAGGCTTACATATCCGTCACAACGCATTGTAAGTGTAGTACCTGCGGCAATGTCTTTTCCTGCAAGATTGAAATTAAAGGGCAGGTTAAAAGCGTAGGTGGCAGCATCACCCGTATTGGAGGAAGTGCCGTCGGGAGAACCGGAAATGCTGCTATAAGAAGCAGTGGTTGCGGTGAAATCATACTCGCCAGTCGTTTCTGCCCCAGTGATGCCGGCTGTGAGGGTGACGGGTGTGCCCGGTGCGATGCAGGTGGTAGCAGAGGGGTTGGAGGTGATGGAGGGTTGCCACGGTGTCTCCTCGAAGTTCGCCACGAGGGTGCGGTCCGCTGTTGCTGGGAAGGTGTAGGAGGCTTCTGTGGACACCACGGTGCCGCCCTCGGTCCAGCTTACGAACTGGTAGCAGGAGGCTGGGTTAGCAGTAAGTGTTACGGAAGAGCCGTAGGTCGTGGTGCCACCGCCGCTCACGCTGCCGCCCGCCGAGGGACTCGCACTGGCGTTGATGGTGACGTTGGTGGGAGCTTGTGTGATACTGATGTCATCCACAGCTGCGGGGGGAGTTGTGCCGCCACCCCCATCATTTTTCCAATAGAATACGAGCGTGTAGGTGCCAGTTGATGAAATCTCAACGGTCATAGTCGAAGTTATCCAGTCAGTAGTGGCATAGCTCCATAAAAACGCTCCCGATGTGACGTAGCTTTGTGAAACATCGGCTGCATTCACATAGCCGGAAGGTAGCGAATTAGTACTACTGGTGATATTGCTGGCTGGCGGGCAGTCTGTTCCCGGAGGAACAAGTGCGGCATACATTGCATCCCAGCACCCTGATTCTCCGTATGCCTTCCATTTGAAAGAGACTATATAGGGACCAGCCTCCGTTATGTTGATGGTTCTGAAAGCATAAACGTATGATGCTGAGCCGTTATTATATGTATAAGTGCTGTTGTCATTGGATATGTAGAGAGCGCGGGAGGAGCTGCTATAGGTGCCGGTGCCAATCATCCATTTGTTGGTGTAGCTGCCATTTTCTATTGTCCAGTTGCCATTTTCGCTGGTGTTCTCAAAATTGCAGGTGTAGGGGATAGAGGCAGCTGGGGCAACAATCCTCACGTTGGCCTGTGCGGTGGGGGCTTTGAGTTGGCCCGCATTATAGGAACAAGCGGTGTAGGTCGTAGTGGCAGACGGTGTGAGTGTCGTGGATGTTACGTTCTGAGCGACCGCGTCGGGGAAGAGACCAATCCAGTCGATTTCCATCGTCACGCCGCTGGCCGTGCAGGGGTCGAGACGCCAGCCCTTTACGTTCCCGTTGGCCACCCACGAGGCGTGTGCGGACATATTCACCTCGGCAATATGCCATTGTCCGTCGGAGATGAGGGAGGTGCTTTGCATATATCCTCCCGTTGCTCCTCCCGTGTTGCTTCCGTTGGTGCTTACATAAAAGATTTCAACGCTGCCGCCCGTGCCGCTGGTGATGCGGTAACGCATCCGTATGTACTTGTATATGCTGGGATTGAACGAGCCGAGATTGTACATATCGATGGAGGGGTCGCTTCCGGCAGTGGTGAACCGGATGATGCTGTTGGCTACGACTGGTGTGCCGATATGCGTGGGGGCATTTCCGCTGGTCGTGTAGCTGCTTGAGTTCCAGTCCCAGATGTAGGGCGCACTGGTATATAGGTTGGTGCGGGCGCAGTTGGTGGACAGAGTCGTGCTTTGGCCTGAACTGACGTTGGTCGGGTTGGCGCTAAGGGTGAGGCTGGAGATGGAGAAGTTGGCCTCGAGATTACGGTTCGATGTTGCGTTGAACGTATAGGAGGCGCTGCTGGACACCACGGTGCCGTTCTCGGTCCAGTTTACGAAACTGTAACAAGAGGCTGGGGTGGCAGTGACAGTGACGGAAGTGCCGTAATTGACTGTGCCGATGCTGTTCACACTGCCGCAGGATCCGGTGCCTGCACTGGTGTTGATGGTGACGGTGGTGGGAGCAGCTGCTACAGTGAGTTTGTAGTCTTCGAACTCACCAGTGCTTGCACTACATGGGTTGGAGGGATTGCTGCCATTATAGTCGCTTACGACTCTCATCCTGTGAGCTCCCAGCGGGGCATTTGACGGAACTGTGAAACTACCACTATGAGGTGAAGAAGTGTAACCTGTTGTGTTATATACTCTTTCGTCGGAACTGAAGGTTCTGTCGTTATTCCAGTCTACCCAGATTGCGGAACCGTGTGTGCCACCACCAGCAATGGTAATGGTAAAGTTAACGGTGGTTCCTTGTGTTACATTTGCTGAATAGGAGTTGTAAAAATCGGAATAAGAATGGCCTGTTCCAGAAGTCGTGTTATTGATGTTGCTTGTTGCACCACTTGTTGTGAAGTTGCTGATGTAGTATGTCGTAGTTGAAGAGGTGAGAGTTGGAGTGCAGACGGGACCTACTACAACTAATTTGTAATCCTCGAATTCACCAGTACTTGCACTGCACGGGTTAGAGGGGACACTACCTAAATAGTCGCTAACGACTCTCATTCTGTGTTCTCTCAATGTGGCATTTGCTGGCACAGTGAAACTTCCATTATGGGGTGATGATAAATAGCCAGAAGTAACCCAAACTCTTTCATCAGAACTGAAAGTGTTGTCGTTGTTCCAGTCCACCCAGATTGCGGAACCGTGTGTGCTACCCCCAGCGATGGTGATAGTAAAATTGATAGTTGAACCAGGGTCTGCAAGCAAGGAATAGGAGTCGAAAAAGTCGGAATAAGAATGGCCTGCTCCAGTAGTAGAATTATTGATGTCGGAGACACCACCACTTGTGCTGAAGTTACTGATATAGTAACTCGTAGTGGAAGAGGTGAGTGTTGGAGTACAGACAGGTTGCGGAGGTGTAAATTGATAGTACCGTCCGCCGCCTGGCCATACAGAGTATGTTGTGGTCGTATAGGTAGTGGAGTAGGACGCCGTATGAGCGCTTGGATTTATATGCCAAAACTTATTGGACGAAGCATTGCCAATGCCAACTTGGTAAGAGCTGGGGGCATTGCTGTATGCACTGCTGTACACAATACGAATTTCGTTGTTTGCTTGGAACAGCTGCACCTGGAACTGTATATAGGTTGTACCCGACGTGGAGGATCCCGTATTTAACTTAAATTCGATAACCCTTATGTAAGAACCAGAAGAACCATACAATCCAGTTTTTACATAACCTGCAGAACCAGTTGAAAGATCTCTTCCTATACCGATGATTTTAGGTTCATTAGCACTATAATTTGAAGATCCGAATGGAGTGGAATAACCACTAGATGAGATGACAGTGCTACCGAGGCGCACGTTACCGTTTGAGTTAGCTGAGAACTGTGTGTATTCCACGCCATCGTAAGTAAAGGTAAATCCGATATCTTGTAAGGAAGATGCGTTATCGTCTTTGCCTGATGCAATCATAGTTGTCCAGGTAGGTGAGTATGATGTCCCACCTGTGCCTGTAGAAAAAATATATGATTCCAATCCTTGTCCCCACGCTTTTCCGAGCGGGGCAAGAAGCAGGGCGAAGAGGAACAGGCAGTTGGCGAGGAGCCAATGCCATTTTGAAGATTGTTTTGAAAGTGATAAAGGTGCTTTCATAATTTATAGGATTTAGTTATTGATTATATTCTAGTTGTCAGGGTTCAGGGGACAGTAGGAGTTAAGGAGTTAAGGAGTTTCGGTTGGAGACGATGTGCGCATCGTCTGTGCTATTATTATTATGGTTATATTATGGTTTTCAGGTGATAGGTAATAGGTTATAGGTTATAGGTAATAGGTAATAGGTGATAGTACAATATTATTTATTTATAGTTTTCAGTTTTCAATTTTCAGTTTATTGGTTATTTTATCATCATTTTTGAAGGCAAGATACGGTCGATAATGGCGAAGATGTCCTCTGTGTGAAAGATCACTGTCCAACGATGATGTACGATGGAAAGGGTCTTAGCTTTTGGATGAATCTCCTTGGCAACGACAAAACGGCTTGACCGACAAATACTGGCCGTGAAACTCAAGGAGGCTAGCTGCCCGAGTATTCTGTTCGCATATCGGTGTCCGCTTTCAGGACGGTATAAGCCTGCAACAAAGGATGCAATACCGTCAAGATCGGCCAATGCTGAATTACTGACAACTATCTGATAACTTTGCATAGCATTCGTCAAGTTTTTGGTGAAAAATTTCAGCAAACTGATCCAACGAGATACACCCTTCGGGAGTCGGTCTGTTATTGCCCGGAGATTGCGACGGAGCACAATAACGGGCCGCAGGCTCATTCGCCAAAGGAGTAGTCTCTTTTTTTGTCTGATAGGGTTTCTTCATATTTATTTTAGGAGTTAGGAGTTAGGAATTAGGAGTTAGGTGATAGGTGATAGGTAATAGGTGATAGGTGATAGGTAATAGGTAATAGGTTATAGGTAATCTTTTCATCGTTTCATCTTTTCATCGTATAATCGTTTCATCGTTTTTATACGGCAATGCCAGTAGTCATAATTTCGTCGTAGAGGGGGCTGGGATGGGCTTCTTCAATCAGCACGGGTTCAATCAGGGTGCTGACCTTGCGCGAGGCGGTCCATAGTTTTGTGAGTGTCTGTAAAAAATCACCGTTTAATTCGGGTATCACCACGGCCACGTCAATGTCGCTGTCCTTACGGGCGCAGTCCTTGCTGTAGGAGCCATAGAGATATACTTTTGGCCCGTCGAACCAGCCGGCGATATACTCTTTGTATTGTTTGGCCAGCATTATAGCCTGTTTTTTATCCATAGTTGCAGTTCTTTGGTCGTGTTAATCATCTGAAGGCATTTTTCGGCATTCAGCCCTTGCGCTAACGAAAGCTTGTATGACGGATAACGTGCCTCAATATTCATGGGCATCATTTCGTCAAGAAACAGCAGCTGCTGTTCATCCATTTGGGTCATCAGACCGCTCCCTTCCGCAAGGCGGAGCAGACTGTGAATAAAAGGCGGGTTCTGCTCTTGTGTTGCACACCAGTATGCTTTTAGTATTTTTTCTAATACTTGGTGGCACATAAAGCCAACATACAGCCAACGTTTTGTATTAAACATTGCCTCTGCGGTGTCAAGGTCGTAATCCGACAATTCTCGCCAATATTGGATGCGCTCTTCTTTTGTCATTTGGTTTGGCCTATTGCCATTTTGAAGATTGTTTTGAAAGGGATAAAGGTGCTTTCATAATAAATGTTTTTTGTTTATAATTTATATTGTTTGTTTCTTTAGATTACAAGTTTATCGAGTTACAAGTTTATCAAGTTTATCAAGTTCATCAAGTAGAAGGTAGGAGGTTATTGTAATGTTTCTTTGAATTCATCCAAGGTCAGTACAGTTAGTAGTGGGAAAGGGATCTTTTTCAGGGCGTTGAAGTGGGAGTCTTCAGATACGATGTAGTCAGCATTGGCTGCAATGGCGCAATCCACAAACTTGTCGTCATCTTGGTCCACATCGGATAGTAATCGAAAGTGAAAGTAAGCTTCGCGATAATGGACTTGAGGATGGCGGGCGATTGCTTCCACCACGTTGTGCGCCACTGCAGGAGAAGTGTGTATGGAAAGGATTTCTTCATACTCTGCAAGAATCTCGTTGCTGACACATAAACGGTATTTCCCAGCAAGGAAGTCTGTCCATACCTGATGGTACGAACTTTTTGTAGGCAGTGCCTGGATGAGGCAGTTTGTGTCAAGTACAACGAATCGCATGATTAGCGGTTTTTATAGGGTGTCCGAAGGTGCTGGCCGCGGAGTTCGTCAAGCTTGGTTTGGTCAAGTGTGCCGTTCTCCCACATTTTGTCAATGGCTTGTTGGGCTCTTTCTGCAAAGAAAAGGGAGAGCGTGAGCCGCAAGGAATCCAAGTCTTCCTGCGAGGTGACATTGGCAGCGGCATTCATCAGTTCCAATTGTGCTATTTGTGAGTAGGTCATCGTATTGGGGTGTTTCTTATTTCTGTTCTTTTATTATTTTAGTTTCAAGTTTATCAAGTTTATCAAGTTTGTCAAGTTTATCAAGTAGAAGGTAGGAGGTAAGAAGGTAGGAGGTACGAAGTAGTAGGTAGGAAGTTAAGGAGTTAAGAGGTGGTTAGGTTGGATATGTATGAAGAGGCTTTGTGTGTAGAAACTTTATATGTTATTATTATTCATATTTTCAGTTGGTTATGACAAAATCATCCTACTACGGCATAGTATGGAATAACCGATGCAAATTTACAAAAAAATCGTCAATATGTGACGGTTGGAGGTTTTTTTTCAACAATTTTGTGTTTGTAAAATGTGGGCGGGCCTCGGGTTGTCGGTTTGCCGAGGTTATGCACCATTGTCCCCCAAAACAAATGTAGAGACGTGGTGTACCGCGTCTCTACAGGTTGTTGTTCGTAATTGTAGAGACGCGGTGCACCACGTCTCTACGGGTTGTTGTTCGTAATTGTAGAGACGTGCCATGGCGCGTCTCTACAATGTGTTTACCGTTGTTTCACCACCTTGGCGACCGCGGTGACCTCGCCGTTGCTCACGAGCTTGACGAGGTACATGCCGCCGGCGTAGGTGCTGAGGTCGATTTCGGTCACCTCGCCGCTGACCGCGACGGTGTGCAGGCGCTTGCCGTAGAGGTCGAAGAGCTGGAGCTCGTCGCCGTCGTGGGCGTTGGCCGACAGCTTCACGAATACGGTGCTGCGGGTCGGGTTCGGATAGAGGGTGATGCCTTCCTCGCTTTCGGTGTCGTTGTCGGCGATGCCGGTGATGGCCGGGTTGGCGGCGGTGCTCGCGCCGCCATAGGTGAGGGTCTTCGTGTCGAAGGCGACCCCGCCGTCAACGGCGTTCTTGCCGCCGATGTGCTGGCTGTTGCCGAAGCTGAGGGCGAAGTCCTGACCGTTGGTCATCTTCACCAGCTCGAGCTGGATCTTGTAGGTGCCGGGCACGTTCCAGTTGGCGGAGATTTCGGTGTAGGTGTCGTCGAAGGTGAGGTAATCGAGGTAGAAGAAGTTGTAACGGTAGGTCGAGATCGGGCGGAAGAGGTTACCCGGATAGGTTCCGGTTGCCGCCGGCAGGCTGCCGCCGTAGAGGTTGCCGTTCCAGAAGGTCTTGACCGAGACGGAGCCGACGCTGGAGAGCATCGACAGGGGCTGGTCGTTCTCGTCGAGGACGGTGTAGCGGATGGCCACCTGGTCGTTGCCGGCATAGCCGTTGGCATCCACAGTCATGCGGACGGGCGTGGAGAGGTCGGAGACTTCGGAGACTTCGCTGCCGTTCTGGGTGAGCGACAGGGTCGGGCCGGCGGCAGTGACATTGCCGTCCTGGCCTTCACCCTCCTCAACCGAGAAGGTAATCTCGATGGAGGCGAGCACGCCGTCCAGCGGGGTGCTGTTCTTACCGCCGATGCGGTGTTCGGTGTTGTCGTCGTAAGGAATCACGAAGTCCTGACCGCCGGTTTCCTCAACCAGCTCGAAGAGGACCTTGTACTCGCCGGGCTCGGTGAAGGAGTGGGTCACAGTGTTGGCGCGGCCGTCGAGGAAGGCAAAGTAGAAGTAGTCGTAGTGGTAGTTGGAGACGTGGAAGGTGTTCTGCGGCACGTTGCCCGTCGCCGTTGAGAGGCTTGCACCGTAGAGGTTGTCGAGCCACTGGGTTCCGATGTAGAGTTCGCCGCCACATTCGAGGCGCATGTCGTTCACCGGCTGGCCGTCCTTGGTGAGGGTGTAGTTGACGGACACCTTGGTGGCGCCGTCCGTCTGGTTGGCGAAGGCAGTGATGATGACGGTGTCGCCGTCACCGAGGGTGTTGGTGGTGAAGAAGGGCTCGTCGCCTTCCAGACCCTCGACGGTGAGGATGAGCGTCTGGATGCTGTCGCAGCCTGCCGCCGTTTCAAGGTGGGCGGTCACGGTGTCGGAGTTGGTGAGCGTGAATCCGTTCCAGCGATAGGGGAGTGAAGCGACACTCACGGTCTCGCGGACGGTGTCGTTGTAAACCGGGTTGATGGTGAGGTGGAGCGTGTCGGCGCTCGGGCAGCCGTCGCCGTTCACATACGTGTAGATGTAGTCACCGCTGGCGTCGTAGGTGTTGTCTTCAACCTGCAGATCGTTGATGTCGCTCAACTGCTGCTGGGGCTGGTTGCTGACGACGGTCAGCACCGGGTGTTCCCAAGTGTAGGTTCCGCAAGCCGTCTCGGTGAGGCTGTTGAAGGTGCCGTGGTTGACGGTGAGGTGGAGGGTGACGGTGCTGTCGCAGCCGACGGAGTTGCCCTCGGTGAAGACATGGGTGTAGTCGCCGCTCTGGGTGAGACCGGTGTGCTCGTACCAGTCGAAGCTCTCGCAGGCGGTGGCGGTGGTGTCACCGGTGCTGGGCTGGTTGACGGTGAGGGTGAGCTGCACGATGGAGTCGCAGCCGCTGGCCGCGCCGTTCTCGAAGACGAACTCGTAGTAGCCGCTCTCGGTGATCTCGTTCTGCTGCGGGTCGTAGTAGGCACCGCAGACAGTGAGTTCGACGGGCTCGACCACCGTGTGGTTGACGGTGAGGTGGAGGGTGTCCACGCTCGGGCAACCGAGGTCGTTGGTGTATTCCACGAGGTAGTCGCCGCTCTGGGTGTACTCGTTCTGGAAGCGGTCGAAATAGCTGTTGCATACAGTTTCGGTGACGGGCTGGAAGGTGCCGTGGTTGACGGTCAGGGTCAGGGTCACGGTGCTGTCGCAGCCGCCTGCATTTTCGAAGACGTGGGTGAATACGCCGCTTTCAGTGATGCCGGAGTGCTCGTACCAGTCGAAGGTCTCGCAGACGGTGGCGGCGGTGTCGCCGGTGTTGGGCAGGCTGACGGTGAGGTGGAGGGTCACCACGCTGTCGCAGCCGTTGGCGGCCGTGAAGGTGTGGGTGTAGTCGCCGCTCTGGGTGAGTGCGAGGTCACCGTTGTACTCGTACCAGTCGAAGGTGCCGCAGACGGTGGCTGTGGTGTCGGCCTCGTAGGGCTGATAGACGGTGAGGTGGAGAGTGTCCACGCTCGGGCAGCCGAGGTCGTTGTTGTATTCCACGAGGTAGTCGCCGCTCTGGGTGTACTCGTTCTGGAACTGGTCGTAGTAGGCACCGCAGACGGGCTCCGGTGTGACGGCCTGGAAGGTTCCGCGGTTGACAGTGAGGTTGAGTGTGACGATGGTGTCGAAGATGCCGTTCTCGTCAGCATACTCAAACTCGCCGCCCTCGGTGTACTCGTGTCCGTTGAAGACGAACGGGAGCTCGCTCTCGCAGAGGGTCTCGTCGAGGGAGATGCGTACGGTGTCGCTGAGGATGCGGAAGACGACGGAGTCGGTGGCGACGAGCGGGCCGTTGCCGGAGCCGTGACCGCCGATGAGCAGGGTTCTGTCGTCGCTGTAGGGCAGCTGGATGTCCTGACCGTCGGTGCGTTCGTGCAGGTAGAACTTCACCGTGTACTCGCCCGGCTGGTTCCAGAGGGCGGTGAAGCGGTGGTCGGTGTTCTCCATGAAGTGGTTGTAGAAGTAGTCGTATTCGTAATAGACGATGGTGAAGGTGTTGTCGGGGATGGAACCCGTTCCTTCGGTCAGGTCGGCGCCGTACCAGCGGTTGAGGCGCGGGACCATCGTCTGGAAGTGGACGTTGCCGTAAGCAGCGGTGGAGGCCACGACCTCGCCGTTGCGCAGGATCTCGTAGTCGAGGGCCAGCTTCGTCGGCTCGTTGGCGGCGTCGCCGTTGATGGTGACGGTGAAGCTGCTGGTCTCGCCGACGGTTTCGTTGAAGGCGACGGTGTCGATGTCGATGATGCCGGCATAGGTCGGATCGGGTTCGTCCACCACCTCGGTGGGAATCTCCGACTCCTGAACATGCATCGTCAGTGTGGCGCTGGCGAAGATGCGAACATCATGGCTGCCGGAGCCACCCATCGGACGGTCAGGCAGGTAGGTCATGGCAAAGTCCTGACCGGCTGCCCGCTCGTACATATCCATTACGAGGACGTAGTCACCCGCTTCATGCCAGGTGGCGCTGATGTCGTTGCGCACCTGTGCCATAAAGTCGGTATAGACGTAGTCGTACTGGTAGTTGTAGATGTTGAAGGTGTTGAGCGGAATTTCGCCGGAGCCTTGGGCAATGTCGCGGCCAAGCGAGGTGTTGAGGCGCGGCAGGTAGGTGCTGATGTTGAGGCTGCCGTACTGGTTCACGAGGTCAACAGGAATACCGTCCTTGTACAGGGTGTAGTGGATGGCGATCTTGAAGGTGCTGTCGGGGCAGTCGCTGCCGCACACCATGCTGGTGGCCATCGGCTGTTCCACACCCGCCTCGAGCGTCTCCTCTTCCAGTTCGATGTAGGGCTGTCCGTCGGTGACGTTGAGGTAATAGACCACGCTGTCGCAGGCGATGCCGCATGCGAAGGGCAGGCGGATGGTGTCGTGGGTGGGTTCGGTATAGGTTCTGCCGTTGGGCTCGAAGTAGTAGGTAGCTCCGTCATCGCAAAGGCCGGCATGGACATCCTCACGCAGGGTGGCGGGATGAACCTCCACCGTAATGGTGTCGAATTCGGCACAGTTGTGGGAGCCTTCCGTCACGGTCAGCGTGTAGGTGTGGACACCCGGACGGGCGCCGAGAATGCCCGGATGGGCACCGCTGCACGCCAGTGTGCTGGTGGTGAGGTCGTCGGGAAGTCCGGCTCTGCGATCGGATTCCCAAGTGAACTGGGCATTGCCGAGGTTGCTGGTCGCCACAATTTCAAAGTCCTCGCCGTAGCAAACGTGTGCAGGCGCCGTCACTTCAAGCTGGTGTTCCGGATAGACGGTAAGCGTGATTCCTTCGGAGTAGGTGGTTCCGCACTCGTTGGTGACACGGTACTTTATCACGCGGCCATCCCATTGGGCCACATTGGCGATGGACGGGAAGGTCACAATGGTATCGGGTGCGTTCTCGGTGTAAATCACCCACACGCTCTCCGTGATGTCACTGCCTCTCGGGTCAACCGTCGGCACAGCGGGATCGATGATCTCATTGAAGCAGAAGCCAGCTCCGAAAGGCGTGACGGGACCGAGTTCCGGCACGGCACGCACCTCCACCTTTACGGCGTTCGTGCTGTCGGTGCCGCATTGGTTGGTGGCGAAGAAGCGGAAGTAGTGGCCGTTCTGCCCGTAGCCGATGCTGTCGGTGGGGAAGGCGTGGTAGCCGCTGTAACTGCCTTCGTAGGTCTCGGAATCCTGCCAGCCATAGTCGAGGGTCCAGTTCGCGTAATCGGTGGTGAAGGACGGGTTGAGGTTCTCCACGGGGAGCGTCTCGCCTTCGCAGATAACACCGATGCCGCGGCCGTTGTCGGTCAGCAGAATATCCTCTGTGATTTCGGGTTTGCGCGAGATACGCACGTCCACCGTGTCGGTGTAGGTGGTACCGCAGAAGTTCGTCGCCATGTAGAAACGCTGTCCTGCCGGATAGTCTAACGAACTGTTGTCCGTGATCTCCGTGGTGGTCCCTTCGTGGATGAACATCCAGCCTTTCCACAAATCGCGTTCGCTGTTGAAGATGACCGTCGGGGTCAGTTCCGTCAGCGGCAGGTTGTCTCCGGTACAGATGGTATCCGGTTCGGTGCTGATGCTGGCGATGTTCGGCAAGCTGTCCACATGCAGGGTGATCGGCTCACTTTCGCCGGTAAGGCGGCAGTGCTCGGTGGTGACCGAATAACGGATGGTGGAACCGTTGAGTGCGTAAGGAACATTGTCCCTTTCAAGGGTTACGAAATCCTGGATTCCCTCGTCGAAAATCTGCCACTCGTCGTTGTAGTCCGTTTCGGGTCCGATGAACTCGATGACAGGATGGATGAGGTCGTCAAGGGTGTTGCCGTGGCACAGGATGCGGGCTGCATCATCTGCTGAAATGGTGATGCGCGGGTTCTTGTTGACATAGACGGTCTTGGACACCGTGTCGGTTTCGCCGCAGTAGGTGGAGGTGATCCACACTCTGAAAGTGGTGGTGGTGATGGGGATGAGGCTGACGGAGTTGCCGGTCTCTTCCATCACCTCCCAGCCGTTGCCGTTGTCGGCTTCCCACACGTAGTGGGCGTTGCTGCCGGGCACGCCGTCGGCGGTGAGGGTGACAGATGTTCCGTCGCAGATGGTGTCTGTAGTGCTGTTGGTAATGATGGTGGGTGCCACCGAGGGCGTATCCACAACCACGGTGACAGCGATGCGGTCTTCCGACATACAGCCGAAGCGTTCTTCGCCGCTGAGGTGGTATTTCACCGTGCCGGTATAGTAGGCCTTGATGTTCGTCTCGGTCGCCGGCGGGAAGGTGGTGCCCGACTGGTGGGTGCCATAGCCGCTATGGATGATGAGCTGGTTGCCGTCGCGTCCGAGGACGTCGAGCGTGTCGGTGCCGATCGGTTCACCGGCCTTCAGGTCCATACCGTCGGAGTAGATGAGGAAGGCTCCGGTCTGGTATGCGGCGATGTCCACGGCTTGGTCAAGCGGGAACTGAATCTCCGTCTGACCGTTGACACGGACGTTCTCGTAGTGTCCCACCAACTGCCAGCTCTGATCGCTGTTGCTGGTATGGTTGATGCATCTGCCCGCACGGTGCCAGATGTTGAAGGTGTGTGCGGCATTCTGGGCATCGGGGTAGGGGTGTACAGAGAGGGTGTCCACCGTGGTCTGCTGACGTCCTGCCTCTATATCGAAGAAGATGCCGGTATAGTGGCCTTCCGCCAAAGTGCTGGAATAGGCATTGACACTGAACTGGCCGTCCAGTGACAGCAGGTCGGTGACGCTGTAGGCATAATAGGTATAGGTTCCGGCCTCATTCTCCGGAAGAATTACGGAACTGTTTTCAGTGGAAATGCCCACTCGGTTTCCGTGTTCGTCATACCAAGCCATGCTCGGAACTTCCGTATCGGTGCCGAGTTCCTGGTCGGCGAGGCTGAACGAGTTGCCTTCCAGATAGACCTCGTCGCCCTGGCACATTTGGTTTTCGCCGGTCAGCATGCTGTAGGCATACACATAGCCGTCGTAGGGTCCGGGAATGGTCTTCAGGGCGATGTGCACGCTGTCGATACCGGAGGCGCAGCGGAAGCCGTCACCGTCGGGCACTGTGTAGGCGCGTACATAGAAGGTGGAATCGCTGGTGTAGTCGGGGATGGCGACGGCTGAACCGATGGTGTGAACTTGTGTGCAGGCTGCATCGGTGTACCAGATGTAGGTGGGTTCGTTGCCGCCGTCGGGAGTGATGCGGGCGGGGATGCTCATGGTCACCTGCGTGCCGCAGTAGAAGTTGTCGAGTGTGTCGTTGCCGGCAATGACGGGCGTGCCGATGCTGAGGATGGTGATGTGCGCCAACGACGGGTCGGCGAAGCAGCGGTCGGGGCTGCTGCCGAGGCGTGCGCGTACATAGTAGTCGCCGGGTTCGGTGAGGGTCTGCAGCGACAGGCTGGCATTGCCCGTAATGGGTTGCGTGCAGTCTGCATCGCTGTACCAGTCGTAGGTATAGCCCTCGGCGGTGTTGGTGATGTCGAGGGTCTGGTTGGCGCCGCACACCACGTCGGTGTTGGCCGCCACCTCTGCCTGGATCGTCTCTTCAACCGAGATTCTCTTCCAGATGGGGGTGGAGAGGCCGCAGCACTTGCTTTCGACCACTAATTTCACATAGTAGATGCCGGTGGTATTGACTGCCTCCCCGTAGTGGATGGTGTAGGAGGGATCAAAACCGTTGGTATAGGCGGCCGTGTAGCTGTCGCGTTCGGCACCGCCGTCGGTGACGAGGCTCCAATGGAGGATGTCGCCGTCGCTGAGGTCGCCGGTGTAGTTGTACTCTTCGATGCCCTGCGGGCAGATGTGTGTGATGCCGTCGATGCTGCCGAGGGTACGGTCGTAGGTGATGAAGATTTCGGAGCCGCCGCTCACGGGCTCGTAGGTGCCTGTGGAGGAGAAGCTCGTTACAATCGTATTATCGTCGGTGTCGTAGGAACTGCTTTGCTCGGTCAGGTCGTTGACGATGTTGCCGAAGTCGTTCCACGAGCCGTTGCTGGCTTTGGTGAGGGTGATTTGCGAACGGGTGCAACCGGCCTTTGCTGAGGAACCGTAATCGGCTGCCAAGAGCGGGTTTTCGGCGGGTGCATCGCCGTAACCGGTGGTGATGCCCTGTGCAAGGGTGCTTCCGTTCACCACAGCAATCTTGTAGGAAATGCCGGGCTTTCCGTCTTCACCTTTCGCGCCGTCGCCGCCTTTACCGCCGTTGCCGCCACTACCGCCATTAGCTCCATCGCATGCAGAACCGCCGGCTCCGCCAGTACCGCCCGAACCGCCCGTCTGGCCGGTTTGTCCGGTGCCGCCGGCACCATAGCTCCCGTTTGTGATGGTGGTATGAGTGATGGTTGACAGGGATGTGTTGTAGAGGTAGAGTCCGAAGGAGCCGCCGCCGCCAGCGCCGCCGCCGCCGCCCTGGCCGCCGCC
>JAEEGG010006977.1_pt1 | contig 26290 bp, 34 predicted proteins | sample 9134161 | NCBI WGS metagenome assembly JAEEGG01 (sample SAMN16246543, study PRJNA631951) | gut metagenome | biome: gut microbiome; feature: rumen; material: CR-attached | host: Bos | place: Iran: Karaj | collected 2018-10 | reverse complement strand
CTGCCAGAATTGCGCCGACAAGGTTGCTAAGCAGTTGGCATACACCAAGGGTGTAATCGATGTGCAGGCAAATCACGAGAAGGACGCAGTGTACATTAAGTACCGCAACGACCGCACCGACACCGAAAAGCTGATTGCATCGCTCAAGGAAATCGGCTACACAGCAACAGTTTTCAACGCTGGCCACCAGTGCCCACACGCAAAGAACGGAGCTTGCTGCGGAAACCACGCTGGTTGCAACCATGCTCAGCAGGAGCAGCAGAAGAGCGGTTGCAGTGGAAATCACGCAGGTTGCAGCCACTCGCACGATGCTCAGAAGACTTCGGGTTGCAGCGGAAATCACACCGAATGCCAGCACAAGCACGATGCTACAAAGTAATCTGATATAAAATGCGGGTGGATTCCATCCGCATTTTTTTCAAATGAAAGCAACTTTCAAAATATTGTCACTTTGCCTTACGCTTCTGATTCTCACCAGAAGCGCCTCATTGTACGCATTCTGCACCGACGAAAACGCATTCGTAAGCAAAAGCCAGAAAACGGAACTGCTTGTCGCACAGAACGACAACTATACCCTAGTCATCACCGACAGAACAAAAGTCATCGACAACAGCCAGCCGCAGAAAAGCAGATACGGCAGTTCCTTGCTAGACTACAGCAACATCCTGATTGACAAAGCAAATACGACAATCCTTTTTTCGCAATCGGTCACTTTCAAAACCAAGACCGAAAACAAAGCGATTTTCAAAGAGCATTATTTGACTTTTCCATTCCATAATTTTTACTGATAAGGGAAAAACGCCCCTTCGAGTGACGCTCAGGGTGCGAAGAATAACCGTCATTCCACAAGTCAGAACATACACGCGATACTGAAAGTGGAGCGTTGTAATGTTCGACTATGCGGAACTCCTTCACGAAACGGAGTGAGTAATCTCCATAAAAAACGCATTAGGATAGCAATTAGGAGATTCCGCACAAGTGGACTCACAAGCAACGTTCCTTTTGCTGTTCGTTCTACTTTACGGAATGACGAAAAAAAAACGCATAATCAATTATTAATCAGTAAAAAAACAAAAAAAAATGGACAGCAATATAATTTTAGGTATAGTAATCACGATAGCTGTGATTATACCAGTAGTAATACTTGCCACATCGGGCAAGAGAAAACAAAAGAGAAGCATTGAAAAATTCAGAAAGTTTGCCACAGGCAACGGTCTTGACCTCAGCGAGTTCGACTGCTGCGACCTCGGCTTAATCGGCATCGACAGCAAGGCAAAAAAACTAGCCTACCAGCCCAAGAGCAGCGACGGCATAATCATCGACCTGCACGATGTAAAGAGCTGCAACAACCGTACCTCGTCGGAAAACACCCAAGGCGAAATCATCGACAAGCTCGTGATTGACATTGAGTTCAAGGAAGGCAAAGGCACTAAAATTCTGCCCTTGTTCTCATCGGAGAACAAACTCGCACTTGATGCCGAGAAGGTAATCACCGAAAAGTGGAACAGAACGATTGCGGCAAACTTAGCGTAAAAACAGAAGATTACATCAATACGAAGCGGTATTCCAGATGCTGAAACAAGTTCAGCATGACGGGAAACCGCTTTTTTTGTAAAAATTCATTATCTTTGCCTAAAATTTCTGACATGCGCAAGCACCTTATAACATATATGGTTCTGCTATTACTTGCATCGGCAATAATGCCATCTTGCAAGCCAGAGGAGGAATATCCTATCGAGCCGACAGTGACTTTCAAGGAATTCACCTTTGCCGACACCATATTGTTAGGCAACACAGTCAAGCAAGGAACACTCACCTTCTCGTTTACAGATGGCGATGGCGACATTGGATTCGATACTGTTTCGCCACGAAAGAACACAATATTCATGACCAAGCACAAGATGAAAGACAATGTGCTTACGCAGATGGACTTGCTTGTCGACCTCGACTACTTTGTGGAGCGCATATACAGCGATGACAAGAAACAAGCCATTAGCGGCGACATAAAAATCGAAGACCTCAACGAATACGCCATGTCGTTCGGCGACACCATAATGTACAAGTTCTACATCGTTGACCGCGCAGGCAACCACAGCAACACCGACAGCACTGGGCTGATAATTGTGAACTAAAAGGCTATGGGCTAACGCCAGTTTCGAGGGCTGCGCCCGTTTCAAGTTTCTATGTTTCTGGTTCAAGGGTTCAAAGATTTGAAAATTCGAAAATTCGAATAGGCTGGCGCCCATTTCTTGTAGAATCGCGCCATGGCGCGATTCTACAAGACGATTCAATGATTCGTAGCGGCGCAATGATTTGCGCCGTTCGCAATGCGTTGCGCCGATATAATCGCACCAAGGTTTATTGTTGCATCAATTATCCATCATCAATTGTTAATTATTAATTGTCAATTGTCCATTGTTAATTATATTTGCATTATGTTTCTCGAATGGCTAGAACATCATTTATTACCATGTCCGATAAAGCACTTTTTCGGCATTGAATGTCCGGGATGCGGAATGCAAAGGTCGATAATAGAACTGCTTAAGGGCAACTTGTGGGAAAGCATAACGCTTTATCCACCGCTTATCCCACTTATAATACTGATGATTCTGCTCGCGATAAACATAAAAATCAATTCGGAAACAATGCTCAAAGTGCTGAAATATTTCTTTATACTAACAATATCAATAATTTTCATAAACTACATTTTAAAATTCGTATAAACATGGAAACATACAGAACCGAAACAAATGACTGTCAAAACCAGACACAAAAAAATGAATTTAATCTGCCTGTGCCTAATTCAAACGCAATACTAACATTGGGCATACTGTCCATCATAACATGCTGCTGTTGCAACGGAATTATTGGAATCATACTGTCAATAATCGCTATTGTTCTCGCTGCTAAAAGCAAAAGGGAATTCAATCGCAACAGCGACATGTACGACGAAAGGACAATGGGTAAGGTAAATGCTGGAAGAACATGCGCAATAATTGGACTTACGGTAGGACTACTGATGTTCGTGATTGCAATATTAGTGGTTCATTTTGCCCTTGATGATGTTTCTAACATCACAAATTCTGCTAATGGTTGGGATGGCTTAGGATACTAATTTTCAGCACAATTAGACATGAACATTAAGGAAAGAATCGAAATTCTTGCATCGTTTGGCAACGACCTTGCCCAAATATGCAATGGAAATGAAATTGATGGATTTCCCGGATTCGAAAAGATAAAGGCCTACAATCCGTGGTTTACCGAAGATAATGTTAAGTTCTGCCTGCAAAACTGGTGCTCACAACTAAAGCGCGAAAATCTTGAAAAATTCTGCGCCGACTACCCTATTAACGATAATCTGTCCGATTTGTGCGTGGCAATAGTTATGGCCGGCAACATTCCAATGGTCGGATTCCACGACTTTGCATGCGCTTTTCTCTGCGGAGTGAAAATTAAAGCAAAACTGTCGAGCAAGGACAATGTGCTGACGAAATGGGTAATCGACAGGATAACTGCTATGTCGCCAGAACTTTCGGGAAGAATCGAATACACCGAAGAACGACTTTCGGATTTTGATGCCGTAATTGCCACAGGAAGCGACAACACCAACCGCTACTTTGAATACTATTTCGGAAAATACGACAAGATTCTGCGCCACAACCGCAATTCGGTAGCGATATTGACAGGCGATGAAACAAAAGAGGAACTAAGCGCCCTAGCAGAAGATGTTTTCATGTACTTCGGACTCGGTTGTCGCAGCGTATCAAAGCTTTATCTTCCTCGCGGATACGATTTCAACCCAATGGGCGAAGCTTTCCAGAAATATGCCGACATCATAAACCACAACAAATACAACAACAACTACAGCTACCAGTACGCTGTTATGGGAATGAACAAAATCGAACATGTAAACTTCGGACATCTACTACTCACCGAAAAGAAAGACATGAACTCGCCTATCGGCGTGCTGCACTTCGAATACTACGACAGCATCGACAATGTCGCCAACGAACTCGAAATGCAATCCGACAGAATACAATGCATTGTCGCAAAAAACAAGATTTTCAAAAATTGTATCGGTTTCGGTGAAACACAAAAGCCAAATATTTATAACTTTGCAGATAATATTGACACAATTAAATTCATAACAGGACTATGCAAAAAATAATAAAATACAAAGTTTCGGACGAAAACGAATTCGTAAGGGAAATAGAACTGAAGGACGATTCCACCTTCTTGGATTTGCACACGGCAATACAAAAGGCTTGCAAGTACGACCCTTCACTGATAACAATGTTCTACATCACCGATGAGAATTGGGAAGTAAGCGATGAACCCGAAAAGGAAATCCTGCTCGAACGCATGGACGACAAGACTCAGGCCGATTGCCTTCTAATGGAAGACACTCCGCTAAATTTTGTAAAGCCCGCAAAAGGAATGAAGTATTTGTACATGTACGACCTTCTGTCGGAAAATTGCTTCTTTGTTGAAATAATCGAAATCCGCAACTGCACGGCAAAGGACGAAAAGGCGAAATTTCCGAAATGCACTCGTGCCGAAGGTATTCCACCTCAGCAGATAACCCTTGACGACATTAACGAGGATTTCGATGAAAACGCTGCTCTCGAAGATTTTGACGAACTTGAGGACGAAGTAGAAAATCCATACTACGACAACGAATTCGAAGATGGATACGACGAGTATGGCGGTGGTTACGACGACGGCTACGACTACTAATCAACAACTTACACCGATTTGGCAAAAACATTAATAATAATAGCAGGACCTACTGGGGTGGGAAAAACCGACCTCAGCATCGGCATTGCCAAACGCTTCGGTGCAGAAATTCTGTCGTGCGACTCGCGACAATTCTACCGCGAACTAGGAATCGGCGTTGCCAAACCTACCGCCGAACAGCAAAAGGAAATTAAGCATCATTTCATCGACAATGCCACTGTAACCGAACGCTACAGCATCTGGCAGTACGAAGACGATGCAACAAAACTGCTCGACGAATACTTTAAAACTCACGACATTGCTGTAATGTGTGGCGGTTCAGGCCTTTACATTGATGCAGTATGCAATGGCATCGACACCATGCCCGACCCCGACCCCGTAATTCGTCAGGAAGTCATTGACATGTACAACGAAAAAGGCATCGAAGCACTGCGTTTCGAACTTCAGCGAATCGACCCAGTCTACTACTCGCAAGTCGACCTCAAGAATCCACAGCGCATTATGCGTGGAATTGAAATGACACGACAGACGGGACGACCATTTTCTGAATTCAGGACCAACACCAAACACGAACGCGACTTCGACACAATAAAGATACTAATTAACACCGACCGTGCATTGCTTTACGACAGGATAAACCGCCGTGTGGACAAGATGATGGAGAACGGACTAGTCAACGAAGCACGCTCACTTCAGAAATACAGGGACTTTACCGCATTAAAAACCATAGGATACACAGAACTTTTCGACCATTTCGATGGCAAGACAAACCTTGACGAAGCCGTGGAACTCATTAAGCGCAACTCGCGCCGCTATGCCCGCAGGCAGATTACATGGTTCCATCGCGACAAGGAATACATTGAGTGTGAACCAGATGAAACAACAATAATCAATATAATCGAACAAAAGTTAAATCAATAAAAATTAAATAGTATGAAGAGGAACATATTTTTAGTAATCGCAGTGGCATTTGGACTGACAATGACAACATCGTGCAACCAGTCGCAAGCGAAATCGGAACCTGAAACTAAGGCAATAGAAACCCCGACACAAGAAAAAGCTCCCGAAGCAATAGAAAATCTGGCATCCGACCTATTGTCTGGTGATGCAAACAGCGAAATAGAAAAGGGCGACAAGGGTGAAATTATAACAATTACCGAAGCCAACTTCAATAAGGTTACAGAAAAAGGGCTTGTTCTTGTTGACTTTTTTGCAACATGGTGCGGACCATGCAGAATGCAGAAACCAATACTGGCAGAAGTTGCAAAGGAATATGCCGACAAAATCACAATCGGCACACTCGACACCGACAAATGCCCCAAACTTTCAAGCAAGTTTAACATCCGCTCAATTCCGTGCATGATTCTGTTCAAGGACGGCAAGGAAGTAAAACGCCTAATAGGCTACCACGAAAAAGCCCAGTTGCTACTGGAACTTGATCCATTCATGAATTAATTTACAAGGCACAAATGAAAATCTTAAGAATAGCTCTTGCCGTTGCTCTGCTGGTTTCGGCAACCAATATCTTTGCTCAAAAGACCGAAAATTTCAAAACATATTGGAAATCATTCGTTAACGATTCTGTTTTTCAAATGGAGCGCACACACTTTCCGCTTACCTATATTTATTTCCAATCCGAAGAAATAGAAGAAGAACACGATGATATGATAACGGAAGATGTTCCTGCCGAGGATTGGGGATTCATCAAATTGGAAGACGAATACTCCAATAACAAGATCAAAAAGGAAAACGACTATTACATAGTCGAAAAGGTGGGAATAGAGAACGGCATATACATAAAATACACATTCGCAGCCACCAACGGCAAATGGTATTTGGTTAAGATCGTTGACCGAAGCATTTAAATAAATTCATTATGGAAGAACCGACACTCAACGCACACAACAAGGACGAATTTCCGCCAGCACATACCGCCGAACATATACTCAACCAGACTATGGTACGTACTTTCGGTTGTGCACGCTCGCGCATAAACCACATAGAACGCAAGAAAAGCAAATGCAACTACGACCTCGACATCTGCCCTACCGATGAGCAGATTCGTGCAGTAGAAGCCAAGGTCAACGAAATTATTTCGCAAGACCTGCCAGTGGTTACGAAATTTGTTTCGCGTAACGAACTGCCACCATCAATCGACATTAGCCGTCTTCCCGACGATGCCAGCGAAACACTTCGCCTTGTCTATGTCGGCGACTACGATGTGTGTCCATGCCTGGGCAACCATGTGAAAAGCACCGCCGAAATCGGCAGTTTCCGCATCACCAGCACAAGCTACAACGAAGGAATTTTCAGAATTGTATTCCGCGTATCACCTGCTAACGAATAAATATAGATTATTTCGAATAAAACGATTCAACCGACTGGAATGTGCCATACAAGGAACTCTGGTTGTTGAGTTTCTTTACCAATTCGGTCATCTTTGTGACAAATGCCTCAAGCTTCTCCATATACTCCTGCGCGCCTATCGTTCCGCTGGCAACCATCGAAAGTCCTTTTTCCCAACTAGCAGTAAGTTCAGCATTAAGCATTCGTCGGATAGATGCATTTATGACCTCGTAGATGATTTCGCCAAGCTTTGTCGGTGTAATGATCTGCGTTTTCTTGTTCAGGCTCAGGTATTCGATTTTAACCAGTTTGCTTAGAATCTCGGCACGCGTAGCACTTGTACCAATTCCACTACCCTTTATCTGGGCACGAAGCTCCTCATCTTCAATCAACTGTCCTGCATTTTCCATTGCAAGAATCAGTGAACCAGAATTATATCGTTTTGGCGGAGTCGTCTCTCCTTCCTTTATCTCGTAACCTGCAACCGGCAAAGTAGAACCTTTGCGCAACTTGCTCACGAACTCGAAACTTCCCGAATCTACCACCTCGTCCTTTTCCTGCGACTGCTTGTCATCATCAGTTTTGGGCAAACCTGCAACAACGAGATAACCAGCATCTTCAAGGACCTTAAAATTAGCAAACAAATGCTCGGTACCAATCTGCATATCAATTGACACCTTCCTGTATTCGGCTGGCGGATAGAATATTGCAAGAAAACGACGGGCAATCCTATCATAAACCTTACGGGCAATATCAGAGCATGAAGCAAGATTGGAAACTCCCTGTCCTGTAGGAATTATTGCATAGTGATCGGTAATCTGCTTATCGTCAACATATCGGCTTTTGCCAATTTTTGCATATAGGCCAAAACCTTTTATCTGTTTCGTAAACTCCAGATATTCAGGTTGTGTAGCAAGCCCATGCAGATTCTTTGTTATCTCCTTTGCCACTGCCGACGAAAGCACACGCGCATCGGTACGCGGATATGTCACCAACTTTTTTTCGTACAGTTCCTGAACAATGTTCAAAGTCTCGTCTGGACTAATCTTAAACAGCCTGGAACATTCGTTCTGCAATTCGGCAAGGTTGAACAGCAAAGGAGGATTCTTCTTTTCTTTTTTCTTCTCAATTTCTGCAATTTGTGCGGTCTCACCTTCCGACTGCATCATGTTCATACAAGCCTCGGCATCCTCCTTTTTACGAAAGCCGTTTTCCTTATATAAAAGCGGTGAGTTAAAGTATTTCGAACCTTCTACAGCACGCCATTCTCCTTGGAAAGTACCATTTTCCGTCTGTCCAAAAGTCCCGATTATCCTGTAGAATGGCGTTTTTACGAACGAACGGATTTCGCGTTCGCGCCTAACAATCATGCCAAGCACACAAGTCATGACACGACCAACAGCAACAACACAATTTTTGTCAAGTTTCAGAAAGTTTTTCACATGATAGCCATACTTCAAGGTCAGTATTCGGCTGAAATTTATACCCATAAGGTAGTCTTCCTTGGCACGCAAGTAAGCCGAATCCGACAGTGCATCGTATGCAGAAAGCGGTTTTGCCTCGCGGATTCCACGCAAAATTTCCTCCTCGGTCTGCGAATCTATCCACACACGACGGCGCTCCTTGTTTTCTGGCACACCAGCCATCATATCGACAAGACGGTAAATGTATTCACCCTCGCGTCCCGAGTCGGTGCAAACATAAATGCAATCGACATCAGCACGAGTCAGCAACGACTTGACAATATCGAACTGCTTCTTTACATTATCTATCACATTGTACAGATACTTCTTTGGCAAGAAAGGCAAAGTCTCGATACGCCACTGCTTCATTATCGGATCGTAGGCTTCGGGATAACTCATCGACACAAGGTGACCCACGCACCATGTCACAATGTTTTCATTGCCTTCCAAATAGCCATCGTTTCGCGACATTGACTCTTTGAGAGCTTTCGCAAACTCACGGGCTACACTCGGCTTTTCAGCTATAAAAAGTTTTTTACCCATATATTATTATATGGTAAAAGGAAAAAGGCGAAACGGCAATTATGCGCCAATCACACGCCTCAAATTGCCAATCTGGGTATTCCAAAGCTCGACAGCCTCGTCCTCCTCGTCATCGATGACAAAATCGGTAACAATCAGAGCAACATCGTTAGTAAGTTCGTGCTCTTCAATCCTAAATTCAAAATACGATTCATCATCTTCCGACTCCAACCAATGGAAACGAACCATCGACATGTCTTTTGAGGCAACAAGTTCGGCTGATTCTTCAACGCCTTCCCACTCGAAAGTGAAAATATTATCCTTTTCGTTGACCTTGTCGGCATACCATTCGTTCAAACCTGTAGGAGTGCTCAGGCGATTATATAAAACTTTCACAGATGTGTTCAAAATAAACTCTAACTCAATCTTCTTCATACACAAGAAATATTTGTTATTTCGTGGTCAAAATTAAACATTATTTTCGTATTAAAAAAATTCTCCGTATATTTTTTTCAAAAAGATTTGCACACATCAGAAAATATATATATTTTTGCAGTCCCATTTCCAAACGGGAATTGATTATGGCGAGGTAGCTCAGCTGGTTAGAGCGCATGATTCATAATCATGAGGTCGGCGGTTCAATCCCGCCTCTCGCTACAAAAGTTAAGCGGCTGATTAGCCGCTTTTTTTGTACCAGACAAAACAATCTACAATCGCAAAAAATCGTAAATCAAAACTCGTAAAATTCTTTGCATCTTGTCAGCAATCGTAAATCAAAAATCGTAATTCGTAAATTACCTTGCATCTTGTCAGCAATCGTAAATCAAAAATCGTAATTCGTAAATTACCTTGCATCTTGTCAGAAATCGTCAATCTAAAATCGTAATTCGTAAATCCCCTTTTAGGCTCTTGCCAGCACTGCAATGCTCAACTTCACCCCTTCAACCGACAGCAAAGTCGTACCGCAAGCCTCAGTTGTAGCTCCAGTTGTCACAACATCATCGACAAGCAAAACATGCTTGCCTTTAAGCACCTCTGCATCTGTGACGATAAACTTCCCAGACACATTCTGCCAACGCTCCTCTTTGTTCATCTTGGTCTGCGTCTTTGTATCTGTATTCCTGATAAGTACATCCACTAGCACTGGAATTTTTGTTATCTCCGAAATTCCAGCCGCAATCCTCTCGCTCTGATTGTAACCACGTTTTTTCTGTCTATTTGGATGCAGAGGAACTGGAATTATATAATCAATGTCAGTAAAATTACCAGAAGAAAGCATCTCAGCGCCAAGTTCCTTGCCTAGCAACACACCAATTTCTGGCTTATGATTGTATTTCAGCGAATGAAGCAACTTACGGAAACGACTGCCCTTCTGGAAATAAAACAAAGCTGTAGCACGCTCAAGCCTAATGTGTCCCTCGAACAGTTGCATAATGGGATTGTCGGCTTCCTTGCAGAAATGTGTGCGCGGCAGTTCGTACAAACAATCGAAGCACAGCACCTCCTCACCACGCGAAAGCGCACGACCACATGCCTCGCAGTTCTTTGGGAACAGCAAGAACCAAAAATCCGACAAGTATTCAAGCAACTTTTTCATTGACGTTGCAAAGTTAAAGAAAATTGTCGTGTGCGAAAAAACTGACACGAACAAAAAAAACATGACAAAATTTCATAAAAATGCATTACCTTTGTAAACTTATTTCGTATCGAGATGGAATTGAGTTTAAACGAACTTCAGAAAATAAAGAATAACAGCGGGATTATCGGCAATTCCGCAGGACTTAACCGTGCAATAAACATCGCAGTACAGGTTGCCGTTACCGACTTGTCGGTACTTGTACTTGGCGAAAGCGGTGCTGGAAAGGAAAAAATTCCGCAGATAATCCACCGTTACAGCCGTCGTGCCGGGAAAAAATACATTGCCGTAAACTGCGGTGCTATTCCAGAGGGCACAATCGACTCGGAACTTTTCGGTCATTTAAAGGGGGCGTTTACAAATGCAATCACCGAGCGCAAAGGCTACTTCGAGGAAGCCAACGGTGGTACAATTTTCCTTGATGAAGTTGCAGAATTGCCAATGCCAACGCAAGCACGACTGCTCAGGGTTCTCGAAACGGGAGAATTCATTAAAGTCGGTTCATCAAAGGTCGAAAAGACCGATGTCAGGATTATAGCAGCTACCAATGTTAATTTGCAGGAACGCATAAACGACGGCAAATTCCGTGATGACCTGTTCTACAGACTCAACACAGTACCTATTTTAATACCGCCGCTACGCGAACGCAAAGAAGACATACTGCTGCTTTTCAGGAAATTTGCACGCGACTTTTCCGACAAGTACGGAATGCCTGCAATAACGCTCTCCCCTGATGCAATAGCACTACTAGAAAATTACAGATGGCCAGGAAACGTCCGCGAACTTAAACATGTCGCAGACCAGATTTCAATAATCGAAAATGAACGCACAGTTTCGGCTGAAATACTGAAGCGATACCTTATTGATATTCATTCGACATCATTGCCTGCCATTATCGGAGGAAACAAGACAAACGACTTCTCCACCGAACGCGAAATACTTTACAAGGTGCTGTTCGACATGAAAAAAGAAATGGACGAAATGAAAATTCTCCTCAACGACATTATCGACCAGAACCCGAGCATCAGGTATTCGCTCAACAATAACGACAACCGTATTATTACCGACTTGTCGGATACCTTGAAAATCAATACTCAGGTAACACCAATTTACAGTGAACCCGTACAATATCACCAGCAAGGACAAACATCCAGCGATGAAATCGTGGAGGAAGTAATGTCGCTTGCAGACCAAGAGAAAAACCTTATTATCAAGACTTTGGCAAAAAATAACAACAAGAGGAAACTCACAGCCGAAGAACTTGGCATATCGGAACGCACACTATACAGAAAAATAAAGGAATACGGAATAGCTAAATGATGTTGAAAGCAAAAAGGATACATATTATATTACTAATCGCATCGTGCATCGCACTATCGGCCTGCAAGGGCGGATATTCGTTCACTGGTGCCGACATTAGTGCAGACACAAAAACATTTACAGTAGAGTTTTTCCCTAACCACGCAAGCCTAGTACAGCCAACGCTCAGCAATGTCTTCACCGAAACGCTAAAGGACAAGTTCTTGTCGCAGACAAGCCTAAACCTTGTAAACGACAATGGTGACCTATATTTCGAGGGAGAAATAACAAGTTACAATGTTACAGCACAGGCTTACCAAGGAAATGAAACCTCGGCACTCACAAGGCTAACAATTGGCGTCAGAGTGAAATTTACCAACAACATAGAGCCATCAAAGAGTTTCGAATCATCTTTCTCACGATACGCCGACTTCGAAAGTTCACAGAACCTTTCCGCAGTTGAAGGCGAACTTATGCAGCAAATTTGCGAAGAACTAGTGGACGACATATTTAACAAATCCGTAGCTAACTGGTAATATGAACAAGGAAACTTTTGCAAAATACATCAGCAATCCATCGTTACTCGACAACGACACTTTGCCCGAGATAAAGGCTATGCTCGATGAATTTCCATACTTTCAATCCGCATGGGTACTGTATATCAAGAACTTGCACGCAATAAAGGACATCAGATACGAAAGCAAGCTGAAAACCGCCTGCGCATACATTTCCGACAGGAAACACTTGCACGACATTCTTAAAGGCGCATACATTCCTGCAATCGCGCCTGTACAGACGCAATTCATTGCGTCTCCGATAGAAGAAAACCCCGAAGAAATCGCCATTGTACAGCCACAAAATCTTGTGGCTCAAAACGAATCCGAAGCCAACACAACAGAAAATGTACAGACGCAATTCATTGCGTCTCAAGAAGAAGAAGAAGAAGAAGAAACCATACCCCAGCAAGAAGAAATTCTCGAAGATTCCACAATAGTACAGACGCAAAATCTTGCGTCTCAAGAAAAAACGCCAGCCTCGCCCGAACCCGACAAACCTGAAAGCCTTGCCGATAGGATATTACGCCAAGTAGAAGAAATGCGCAGGGCAAAAGCTGCAGCAGCATATACCGAGAATCAAAATTCAGAATCCCCTGTAGAGACGCAAGATATTGCGTCTCAGTCAAAAGAAATCCCAGATACCACAATAGTACAGACGCAAGACCTTGCGTCTCAACAAGATGAAAACGACGAAAATCCCGCTATAGTACAGACGCAATTCATTGCGTCTCAACCCGAAGAAGATCCAGAAGAGATCGCCACTGTACAGCCACAAAATCTTGTGGCTCAGCCTGATGAAATCGCCGAAGATGCGTCTCAAGGAGAATCCAAAGAAGAAATAGAATCTAATGTACAGACGCAAAATTTTGCGTCTCAAGAAATTACCCCAGCGCAAATCAAGGCTCTACTTGAAAAACAGCTACACGATATCGGCATCAATGCCAACATAACATTTTCCGGCAACAGCGCAAACATACAATTCGAAAACATTGCGACTGACGAAAAGCCAGAAGAAAATAAACCTGAACAACCTATTGCCGAAGATGAATCATCAACTGAAATCACAACTGCTCCTACTATCGAAGAACAAATCGAAAAACGCAAAAATGACCGCAACAAGAAGGCAAATCTGATTGACAAGTTTATCGAATCGAAGGCTAAGATTGTTCCGAAGAAGGACTACCACAGCGACAACAAGTTGTCTACCGAATCAATCATCGAAGACGAAGAGCTTTTCACTGAGCAACTTGCAAAAATATACATCAAGCAGGGACATCTTGAAAAGGCGTTGGAAACTTATGAAAAATTATATTTGAAATATCCAGAAAAAAATATTTACTTTGCGACCCGAATTGAATATGTTAAACGTTTAATGAATAAATAAAAAGTTATGTACAGTTTTTTCTCTGTAATGATTCTAATTTGCGCCGTATTACTTATATTAGTAGTATTGGTACAGAACAGCAAGGGCGGCGGTTTGGCATCAAATTTCAGCCAGGGCAACCAGGTTATGGGCGTTAAGAAGACCACCGATTTCCTTGAAAAGGCAACTTGGACTTTGGCAATCTGCCTTGCAGTTTTCTGCCTTGCAGCCAGCTTCACAATTCCTCATGTAAAAAACGAGGAACCTAAGACAGAACAGGCTCAGGAAGCAGCAGAAGATGCTCCAGCTGAAAATGCAGCCGAAACAGAAGCCGCTGCCGAGTAATTTAAACAAGGACACATTTCTTAAAAATGCCTGCTTCCGACCATTTTGTTGGGGGTAGGCTCTTTTGTTTAAGTAAGAATAATAACTATGAAACCGATTGTTAGCATAATCATGGGGTCGGCATCAGACTGGAAAGTCATGGAAAAGGCGGCAAACCAGCTCAACGAATTCAAGATTCCGTTTGAGATAAACGCATTATCAGCACACCGTACCCCTAATGAAGTAGAAAAATTCGCCCGCGAAGCCGCTCCTCGTGGAATCAAGGTCATCATCGCAGGCGCAGGAATGGCTGCTCACCTATGTGGTGTCATCGCTGCAGTAACACCTATACCCGTGATTGGCGTTCCGATAAACGCTAGTTTCGATGGTATGGACGCTCTTCTGGCAATAGTACAGATGCCTCCGGGAATCCCTGTTGCAACAGTTGCAGTAAACGGAGCACAGAACGCAGCAATTCTCGCAGCACAGATGCTTGCTACCGGTGACAAAGAAATTGCTCAGAAACTCGTTGATTTCAAGGAAAACCTGAAGCAAAAAATCGTTAAGGCAAACAAGGAACTCGAGGAATACAAATTCGAATACCGCGTAATTTAATGAGAATCAAGCTTGCCATATTGCTCGCACTTGGAATTGTCCTTTCGGCATCCGCTTTCGCTCAAGTCGAAACCAACAATGCTGGAGCAAGAAGTGCAGGAATGGCAAACAACTCGCTTACAATTCGCGACACTTGGGCTGTTTTCAACAATCCAGCCGCCACCTGCCGACTGCAACATATTAGTGCTGGAATATACTACGAAAACCGCTTCCTGCTAAAGCAGACCGGTTATGGCGCTCTCGCCTTCCAGATGCCAGTACACAAGTCGGGTAACATATCGGTAGGAATCAGCCATTACGGATACAAGTACTACCAATACACCCGTGCAACAATAGGCTACTCGCAGCAATTGTTTACAAACCTATACATGGGGTTGAACATAAATTATCTGCACCTGTCGCAAGCCGAATATTACGGCAGAGCCAACGGCATGACTTTCGAACTTGGGCTTTACTCGCAACCAGTGAAAAATTTCTCGCTCGGCGTATATGTCTTCAATCCCGTAAATGTCTCATTCTTCGAGGACAAGGACTTGAAAATGCCAGTAACCATGAAACTTGGACTCTCCTACCTTTTCAGCGATGCATTGCTTCTAGCTGTAGAAACAGGAAAGTCGATAAACGGCTACACATCCATATTCAAGGCAGGAATTGAGTACAACCTGCGCAAGCATTTCTCATTCCGCGTGGGCATTTCGATGCTACCAATCGAATATTCGGCTGGACTTGGCTACAAGGTTGCAGGCGCAACTTTCGACCTTGCCTTCGCATACCATCAGATATTAGGTCTAAGTCCGAAAATATCGGTGCAGTATGAATTCTAATGCCCTGCTGAAATATTTTCTATCTATTGCATTTATTCTCAATGCATTTATCCTATCTGCACAAGTCGAAAACGCAGTTGTATTACAGGACATTGTGGAAGAAATTGCCGAAAATTCGGATGAAGAACTCGACTACACTACCCTCTTCAATGCATTGGAAAACCTTGCCGAGAATCCGCTTGACCTTAACACTGCCTCTGCCGAAGATTTTCGCGAAGTCCTATTCCTAAGCGAATACCAGATTTATTCAATTATAAGATACAGAACGAAATACCATGGCTTCCAGACAATTTACGAATTGGCATTTGTTGAAGGACTTGATGAATTGACAATGAAATACCTATATCCTTTCGTCACCGTGAGCGGAGAAAAGCCAAAGGAGAAAACCAACTGGAAAAAGGTATTTTCGTACGGAAAACACACCGTACTTGGTCGTTATCAACGAGTTTTACAAAAGAAGGCAGGCTACAACATTTCCGACAGCATTCTCCAAATCAACCCAGACAAGTCGCGCTATCTAGGTTCGCCCGACAAATACTACCTGAAATACAACTACGCCTACAAGAAAAAAGTTTCATACGGATTCACAGCAGAAAAGGACGAGGGCGAACAATTCTTCCGTGGCGCACAAAAATACGGATTCGACTTTTATTCCGCACACTTCCAATTGAATGATGTCAGCATTTTCAAGAAAATAATTGTTGGCGACTATGTTGCACAATTCGGTCAGGGACTTACAATGTGGACTGGCATGAGTTTCGGCAAAGGTTCGGGAATCGATGGCATGATAAAGAAGCCTCGCATGGTTGACCACTACTCATCTGCAAACGAATCGGCATTTATGCGTGGTGAAGCAGCCGTAATAAAACTCAAAGACTTCACTATCACCGAATTCGTATCGTACAAGTCGCTTGATGCCGGCATCGCTCAAGCCGACACTCTTACCGAAGAGGAAGACCTTGTGACAAGTTTCCTCGAAACAGGCTACCACCGCACACCAAGCGAAATTGCAAAGAGACACACAATAAAGGAGTTTGTAACTGGCGGGAATGTAACTTGGCAGGGCGAAAAAATGAAAATCGGAGCTACGGGCATCTATTATTCATACTCCAACCCAATCAATACCAACGACAGATCCTACGAATATTTCAATTTCAATGGCAAGTCGAATTTCAATTTCGGCGTAGACTATCTATTTAACTTACATAAAGTTAACATCTTTGGAGAAACATCCATAAGTCCTAACGGCGGAGTAGCTACCGTTGATGGTGCAACCTTCGACTTTGTTCCCGAATTCAAAATGTCGGCACTATACCGCTACTACAGCCCCAAGTACCAGAACATGTACGCACAGGGCTTTTCGGAAGGCAACAAGACATACAACGAATCGGGCTTATACATTGGTGCAGAAATACTTCCAGTAAAGCATCTGCGACTGAATTTGTTTTTCGACAGTTGGAAATTTCCGTGGCTAAAATATGGAGTGAACGCACCTTCTACAGGTCACGAATGGAATGCCGAAGTCACATACACGCCCAAACGTAACATCGAAATGATACTGCGCGCAAAGTATGAGACCAAGCAGAAAAATTCATCGGAAGAAGCTAATATCAAGGAGATTATAAACTACAATACATCGAAATACAGGTATCAGCTGAATATTACACCCAATGCCGAATGGAAACTAAAGAGCCGTATTGAGGTTTCTCGCTACCATCGTCCCGACAGCGCTAGCTGGGGATTCCTCGTCTGCGAAGACATTCAGTACAAGCCGACAAAACTTCCGTTGACATTCACCGCGAGAATAGCTCTGTTCGACACAGAAGATTACAATTCACGCATATATGCTTACGAACAAGATGTGCTTTATGCATTTACAGTTCCAATGTTCTATGGACGAGGCACTCGTCTGGCACTTGTCATAAAATACGATGTCACCGACAACATCGACCTGTGGTTCAGAATTGCAAACACATATTATGCCGACAAAACCGTTCTGGGTTCAGGACTAGATGAAATACAAGGACCAAACCGCACCGAGGTAAAACTGCAATTCCGCCTAAAATTTTAATACCTTCTCAACATGCTGATTACAACAAAAGAAGAACACATTAATTTTCTAAACGGTATATTCAGCCAAGCAAAGACACTTGTTGACGAAGGTAATAGCGTTGTCGCTACGCTTGTAATGTCACAACTTATTGAAATCATGGGCAGTTATTTCGATGCAAAGCCCATTCGTTCGCGCGAACAGTCGGCAAACCGCTTCAACACAGCCATTTACAAGCTGTTTCCAATCAAATACTCGAAAGCCAACCGAAAAAGTTTCCTTTACTACCAGTTGCGCACCTCAATTGTCCACACATTGACACCAACTTGCAGCATCACACTGAAAAGTGGAATCTCAGAACAGCACCTCATCGAAAAGGATGAAATAACAGAAATCTACACAGGAAATCTCCTAAACGATACCGAAAAAGCATTACAAATCCTCATTCGCCTCATAAACGAGGATAAGGTAAAGCTGAAAAAATTAGCGGCTGGGGAAATTGAATAGCAAAAAAACAGGCGGGAACGAATCCCGCCCGCCAACAAAATATATAAAAGGAAAACAGAAGATTGCTAATTATCAGCCAAGTTTACCAGCACGATACTGAATAACAAGATATTCAAGCGTTTTGTCCGTCACTTCCGAATCGTACGACTTCTTCAGGTCGTTGCCGAACATGCAAGCGAACAACTGGCACGAACCTGCGAAAAATCCACCTTTCAATGTCTTTATGACCTCGTATGCTGTACTGCCACATTCACGATCGAGCAACTTGACGAATATTATCGCCTGCGACAAGCTAAACTTACTCATAATAGGCTTGTAGTGAGCCATTATCTGCTTCTCGCGCATATCCATATAATCCTTGCGCTCACGCTTGGAATCCATACGAGCAAGACTGTCGTCAATCTGTCGGTACATGGCCGAAACCTCAAGCACATACGGATAAACCTTCTTGAAATTTCTTACCAATTTGTCAAACTTCTTGTTTGCCTTGGCTGCCTTGCGCTTATTGGAATAAACCTTAACTTCGGGCAAGAAAATAAGATTCTCAGTTGTAGATATCAAACTGTCGACATTGATTTCCGAATAATACGGCATACCCTTCTGAGCAAAAGTTGCTTCCGAAAAAGCAATCAACGCTACTATTAATATGACACATAACTTTTTCATGTCCGTAATTTTTTTGAGTCCTTGGCACAAATGACAAAATTCGTTCCAAAAAATGCCCAATAACATTTATTTAACATTTGCTAAGCAACTTTCTTCTTATCAATCAATGATTTAACTAATCCATGAGACATCAAGATTGTTATCACTGTCGATAGCAAATCGGAGATTGGGAAGGCGTACCAGATGGCATCGTCGCCCCAAAACGCGGTACAATAGCGGGGCAAAAGTATAACCAATGGTATTAGGAAAATCATCTGACGGGCAATCGATAGGAAAAATGCAGGCTTGGCCTTGCCCAATGCCTGGAACAAGCCAGAACCTATCACCTGACAGCCCACAACAGGAATTGCAAGCACGAAAATCCGCAGTCCCCTCGCACCTATCTCCACAAGTTCCTCATCGTCGCTGAACATAAAGAGCAACTGGTGAGGAATCAACTCGAACAGCACAAAGCCAACTATGCATATTACCGTCGAAAATATTATTCCGGCCTTCAACGCACCAATCACACGACCGTACTTTTCGGCTCCGTAGTTGTAGCCTGCAATAGGCATAAATCCCTGGTTGACACCAAATATCGGCATAAAGACGAACATTGTCAGGCGGTTTATGATGCCGTATGCGGCAATTGCAATCGAACCGCCCACTCCACCAAGCACATTGTTAAGCACAATAGATGTCGATGAGTGCGCCAGCTGCCTTCCGAACGATGCAGAACCAAGAGCCAAAGTCTCGCCCAGAACCTTGGGCTTCGGCAACTTGAAACATTCGCGGTACGACAACGACAGAACCCTCTTTTTGCTTCGACGGAAATACCACAGACCAAGCGCCGCACTCACAATCTGCGAAATGGACGTTGCAATGGCGGCGCCTTTCACACCCCAACCGAAAATAAAGATGAATATCGGGTCGAGTACAAGGTTTATGACCGCCGTCAGAACCTGACACCACATTGCGAACTTGGTATTTCCCTCGGCACGGATGACGTTGATAAAGACGAAAAAAATGTTCATCGCAAAACTTCCGGGCAGACACCACACGGCATATTCAATAGAGTAAGGCAGAATGGAATCGTCGGCGCCGAAAAGTCTCAGCAAGTCGGGCAAAAACGCTATCACCAAGCCGAAAAGCAGGACATTGAGGCATAGAATCATAAACACGAGGTTGTGAAGCACAAGTTCGGCCAGTTCTCGGTTTCTCGCTCCCAGCGCACGCGAAATTATCGATGCACCGCCAAGACCTACCGCTTGTCCGAAAGTGTTGTTAATCATAAGCATAAGCGGCAAGGTAACCGACAATCCAGCTATTGCGCCAACGCCCACGGCCTGTCCCACAAAAATAGTATCGGCAACATTATATATGGTAATGGCGAGCATCCCCAGCACCGAGGGCAACGACAAACGCAGAAGCAAGGTGCTTATGCGTTCTACTCCTAATCGTTCGGCATTATCCATACAAGATGCAAAAGTAAGCATTTTTCCGACACCATAATTCGAGGAAATTCATTTATTATAAATATTCTTTCCGCTCAAGCCGCGGAGGCTTTTACTTTTTATTGGTAAAAAGTAAACAAAAACCATGTCCGCTAAGTCTGCTTCGCTAAAAATCGGTTACACTCCGCTAAAAATCAGAAACTTGCCTTCATTTCATTTCGGCTTCAAACAGACTGATTTTTTACGCTCCGTTCCGCCGATTTTCTTAACGCTCACCAGCCAAGGCGGCAATCAAGGTATACTCCGCTCCGCTTCGTATTTGTTAAAAAGGTCGAGGAAATCCGTCTTCGCAGAGATTAGCGACCGCCAAAGGCTCATTTGTTGGATTGTCTATACCGAACTAAAAGTTAAGTTCACCGGGCTATAGTTTCATTTTTTTGTCAAGTCATAAAAACGAATTACCTTTGCCATCGCTTTGGAAGGAGTCGCCGTGATAGTCATGCAGCCCTCAATAAGCGCAAAATGACTTTTTATGGACTGGCTAACTCTTATCATCGCAGGCGGCTGCGAAATGGGCTTTACTTTCTGCCTCGGCAAATCGAAATGTGCTATTGGAAACGACTGGTGGCTATGGATTATCGGCTTTGTATTGTTATATGTATTAAGCGCGGTACTGCTCGCCAAAGCCACACAAACAATATCTATCGGCATTGCATATACGGTATGGACGGGAATAGGTGCCGTAGGTGCCGTGTTGCTTTCGATATTCTATTTTCACGAACCAGCCACATTCTGGAAAGTGTTCTTCCTTTGCACCCTTATAATTTCTATTGTAGGACTTAAAATTGTAGAATAATATGAATTTCAGAACAATGCGCCGCAACAAGCAGCAACTTACACCCGAAGAATGCCAGAACATTCTTGACAAATCAACATCAGGCGTCCTTTCGCTCATCGGCGATGGCGGCTATCCTTACGGAGTACCAATGAGTTATGTCTATCACAACGGCAAAATATTTTTCCACTCGGCAACAACAGGACACAAAATTGATGCAATCGGCACCGAGGAAAAATGCTCGTTTACGATAATTGCCCAAGACGATATCCACAACGAGGAATATACCACCTACTTCCGCAGCGTGATTGTTTTTGGCAGAATACATATAATCGAGGATGAAGCCGAGAAACTTGCTGCCCTGCGGTCGTTAGGCGAGCGTTACAATCCAAACGACAATGCCGGACTACAGCGCGAAATCGACAAGGGGTTCAGCCATCTCCATATTCTGCGCCTCGACATCGAGCATATCAGTGGTAAGGAATCAATAGAACTAATCAAAGCAAACCGACAATGAACTTTTGCATTCGGGAAAAGAATAAAAGAAAGTAAAGGAGAATTTAACTCTTATTCCAAAGACAATAGCCTTTCATAAATTTGCCTGTCAATATCCTTAAATACACAGAATACCACCTGCTTGACTGTAGTATTCCGATTTGTTTCAAGGAAATGACAAACGGTCTTCACGGCTATTTCTGCCGCCAACTGATTTGGGAAACTAAACTCACCAGTAGAGATACAACAAAATGCAACACTCTCAAGATGATTTTCATCAGCAAGTTGCATAACGGAACTGTAGCACGAAGCTAATTGATTCCGCTGAAATTTCATTGGAATGCCATCAGGAATAATAGGACCTACCGTATGGATTACATACTTGCAAGGCAGATTATAGGATTTCGTGATTTTGGCCTGTCCTGTCGGTTCCTCGTTACCTTGCCGAAGCATCAAGCGATTGCATTCCTCGCGCAGTTGCACACCTGCTGCAGAATGAATGGCGTTGTCAATACATTTGTGTAAAGGATGAAAGCACCCTAGCATTCGACTATTAGCCGCGTTCACGATAGCATCTACTTTCAATCGGGTAATGTCGCCTTGCCAAATTTGAAGTCCTTGAGCTTCTGATAACTGAACTATTCCCTTTTCCTGAAGTTGCGCCTGTAATTCCTCATCCTGCAAACGCAAAAATTCCTCGCCGATGGGTTTCGGTTCTCGCACATTGCACAAGGCACGGAATAAGTTCCGCTTCTCTCCTATGCTTTCAGGAATTTGTATCTCCGAATACTTGGGGTCTTCTTTTAGAAGATACTCTATGAGATAATCAAGTCGGTTCATAAATTCGATAATAACCGGTTAAACACTTCGTTAACATCAGCATCGATAACAATAGACCTGTCTTTGATTTGTTCCACGGTAAAGGCTTCGCCAAGATTAATTGTGGCGTACGTGGCATTAATGTTTTGCATTGTCCACTTCAAGAATGGCACCTTGAATATAATTGGAGTATTGCTGCCACATCCCAAGTCCAAGTACAAAACCTTGTCGTCCTGATGCTTATTTATGAAATCCTCGTAGCGTTTTGATGCCGCATGCCAGCCGTCATCCTCAACAAATGTTTCATCTGACCGCAAGTTCACATCCATTTTTCTACCGCATATCGGACAACGAGGCACCAAACTAGACGGAATTCGCATATTTTTTTGCTCGGCAATCATTCTTATGATTAGTTTCTCGTTGTCGTAAGTCTTTTGATGACAAGGTTTTGAACATTGAAACAAGCCATAATCCCCCTGAGTGTAAAATAATCTTTGCTTGTCGAATCCGGCTTTTTGAAACTGGTGGTCAACATTGGTGGTAATGACAAAATAATCCTTGTCCTTCAGCAATTTGAGCAAGTTTTCATACACAGGCTTAGGGGCTGGAACATAGCGGTTATAGTAAATATGTCGGCTCCAATATGCCCATTTCTCCTCCTCGGTTGCAAAAGAATAAAATCCAGCCGTGTACATATCGGAGAAACCATATTTCTCGATGAAATCGGAGAAATACCGCTGGAATCGTTCTCCAGAATAGGTAAATCCAGCAGATGTGGACAATCCAGCACCAGCACCTACCACTATGGCATCAGAGTTCAGTATGGCATATTTCAATTTTTCTACTTCCATAAATTATATGCGCCTACAAAATGCAAAAATAAGTTTTTTATTGTCTGACCTGAAATCTTTCTCCGACAAAACCGTTTGAAACGGCACCAGTCATAAGGTCAAAATGCTTGAATACCGGTGGTGTCGGATTGAGGTCAAAATAATCTATGGCGGCAACCGGTAGGACAAAATATGCCAGTTTGTCGTAAGTTGTGTACAGGCGTGGCAATACTGGATTGTTCTCGTATATCCAACGCTTGGTTTCATCGTCCACATCAAAGGTTACCGCACCACTACAACGCACTGAAATACGATTGTCCGCAGCAAGTATCTCAATGTTCGGATTATCCTGCAACTGCCTGTAAACCGACTTTTCGGGCGAAGTTGCGAAATACAAACGAGAACCATCGATTCGCATAATCTGGAACAAGCGCAGTTTAGGAAGACTGCCCTCGCAAGTTGCAAGGACAATCTCATTATGATTTTGCAAAAATTCCAATGCCGTCTGCATAATACCTAATTAAGCAGCCATTCAACAATTTCGTCGGCAGCCTTCAAGTCGGCAGGCTTTTCCATTATGCTTCCTGGAACATTGGCATCACCAGCCACATGAGCCTTGTAGTCGCGGAAACCAGCAGTTGCAAAACTCTTCAGATTTGTTTCGACCATCTGCGTATATACATTTACTGGACCGAAACCTGCGAAAAAGTAACCTGCCAACTTCTTATCCTTGCGACCAGCCATCGAAAAATCGGGCTGTGTGAAATCCATAAAGGAATAAGTACGGTCAAGAAACGCTTTCAACTGGGCAGGAAACTGGTCCCAATGCACTGGAGCAAGAATAAGCATTGCGTCACAAGAGTCAATTTCTGGAATCAACGATGTGAAATCATCATTCTGTATGCAGTTTGGCGTATGCTGACGCTTGCAAGCATCACAGGCAAGACACGCGCGAACATCTTTCTTGCCGATTTCGAACAATGTTACATCTGCTTTACCTTTAAGTTGTTCTGCAATGCGATTTTCCAATGCATACGAATTACCTTTCATCCTTTTGCTTCCGTTGACGATAAGAATCTTTTTCATAATCCAATTTGATTTTGAATGATTATACATAAATTTAACTATTTTCGGCACAAAGGTACTATCTTCTTGTATATCAGACAAGTAGATACTAAAAAGTAAGGCACTTACCAAAAGGTTAGTATTGGCGTTATAAAGCGATTATAGGCGAAAAAAAATACAACTTTTTCCACAGTTACTTATTTTTACACAATTTCCCAACTATACTTACTCTCTTTCGGAAACTTTTGTATTTTTGTGCGATAAAAAGTATCGAGATGCGTAAGATAAACAAGGAAGTTGACCCAAATTATTTGAATTGTCCAATCAGACAGGTAATTGACAAATTTGGAGACAAATGGTCGTTGCTGGTTATGTATCATCTGCACAAGAATGGCACTTTGCGTTTTGGTGAGTTGCACCGCGATATGTCCGACTGCTCCCAGAAAATGCTTTCGCAGACACTGAAACGCCTTGAAAATATAGGATTGATGAAACGCGCAATATATCCAGAAGTGCCACCACGTGTGGAATATACGATGACCGACCGAGGCGAAAGCCTTATACCGCACATTTCTGCTCTAATCGGCTGGTCCTTAGAACATTTTGGAGAAATCGCTGAAATCGAAAATCATCGCAAATGATTGTTACTAAAAAATCAAAGCAATGAACATCGAAGAAGTAAGAGCATTTGCATTGGGTATCAGTCCAGAGGTTACCGAGGAACTGTTTGCCGAAGAGTGGATTTCGTGGCGCATTGGCGGCAAGTGGTTTCTGCTTATGCAACTCGACGCACCAGAACCGCGCGTAGCCGTGAAACTGCCACCCGAAACAGGTCTGGAACTGCGAGACCAATATTCAGGTGTGCGTCCTGCCTACCACATGAACAAAACGCACTGGAACGACTTGTACCTAAACGAATTAAGCGATGATTTTGTGAAAAAGCAAATAACTGCTTCGTATAAGTTGGTGAGGTCAAAGTTGCCAAAGAAAAATTTCGGGATGACAAAAAAACAGAAAGCTTATGAAACCAAAAATACAAATTGAACTTGTTGACAAGAAAGGTTCGTGCAACTGCCATCGTGGACACAAAATCGGTGACATCTGGGACTTTGACACCCAGCGCGGTGAGATTTGTCCTATGGCTATGCATGTGCTGTTTCCGTACATCGACATTCTACGCTATGGCGGTACGCTGCCACGAATGACCGACAATTCCATTTGCGTCTGCTGTCCCGATGCCGATGTAATTAATATCTTTAAGATTACAAAGGTGGAATAAGACCGATGCTGTAAAAAAGAATATCTTTGCACCCAAATTCTACATTTCAATGAAACTGAAAAAACGGAAAATCAAGTACACGGCAATATTCTTTATCTGTTGGTTTGTATTTTTGGTCATTCTAGTTGATGTTGTTTTGAAATTCCAGACACTGGTTGATTATTTCGGTTCGTACGCATTGGTGGAGGTTGGATTATTGCTGTTGGTCATTCTGCCGACAGTGGCAGTTTATGTATTTACAAAAGAATAACTACAATGAGCATAATAAAAATAATGAGTAAATTGATGAAATGGGTGCTTGCCGCCATCCTCATTTGCGGTAATCTGGTGCTGACCTCATGCTCGAAAGAGGAAAAGCCAGAGGCACAGGACAATGCCTACACGGGGATGCCGATTGTCATTTTCGACACCGACATCGGTTCATCGGCAGACGACCTCTTTGCATTAGAGATGCTCTACCGCTATGACGAACAGCAGTTGTGCAAGTTGCTGGGCGTGGTGGTGGACCGCGAGGGCGAAGCGAATGCCGATTTTACCGATGCGATGAACACATATTTTGGTCATCAGGATGTTCCTATCGGACTGGTGCGGGATGGCATCAAGAATCCGAAGGTGTGGATAGACT
>JAEEGG010006974.1_pt1 | contig 26304 bp, 22 predicted proteins | sample 9134161 | NCBI WGS metagenome assembly JAEEGG01 (sample SAMN16246543, study PRJNA631951) | gut metagenome | biome: gut microbiome; feature: rumen; material: CR-attached | host: Bos | place: Iran: Karaj | collected 2018-10 | reverse complement strand
GACCGGACGGAATGAACTGGATTGCGCCTTCGTTTAAGTCGCCCGACGTCGGAAGATAGAAGGTTACAAACCAAGCGCCGATGATGCCGCTCAGGATGGACCAACCGAGCTGACCGATCGCGAAGATAATCATCTCTTTTTTGGTGAGTCTTCTGGTTTTCATGCTGTGAAATTACCCCCTTGTTCCTTAATCAACTTTTCCGCATGCGAAAGAATCCGCATCGACGGATCGTTTGATTACAGTATAGCGCATCCTTATGTAAAAGGAAAGTAAAATTTCTAAAAACGTGCATCTTTATACAAAAAGCGGTCCGTGCGGGGGCGTTGGTGAACTCCCCAAAAGCCTTCTCCTCCGAGGAGAAGGCAGCGAGGAACGAGCCGGATGAGGTGGAAAGATCAGACGATTCTCCGGAGGAGAATCCACCTGAACGTGCCCGCAGGGCACACATCACTTGCCGCAGGCAAACATCACGGCGCAGCCGCATCACTTGCCGCAAAGCGATAAACATCTCTGTGCCGCAGGCGCAAAAAAGGCGGGCCGAAGCCCGCCGATGGGTTTTATGCTTATTTCCGGTAGAACAGGATGCCGATGCAGTTCGGTCCGCAATGCGAAGATACCGTGCAGCCCGCGCGGGTGTGGATGATCTCCGCAAAAGACGCGTTCTTTCTGACCGTCTCCTCGACCGCGCTGCGGATCTCGTCGCTGCAGCCGGAATCCGTGATGAAAATGCGCCTTAGGTCGAGCGAATCCTTGTCCTCCAGCTTGTCGTTGACGTAGCGGATGACCGCGCGTTCAAACGAACAGCGGTATTTCTTGTCCACGCCCATCGTGCCGTCGTGCTTGACCTGAATCGACGGCTTGATGTTCAGAAGGTTCGCGCCGAACGCGAGAAGCGAGTTGCAGCGTCCGCCGAGCGCGAGATAACGCAGCGTGTCGAGCACGAAGCTGACGTCGAGCTTCTTCTTGCGCTCCTCGAGGATCTCAAAGATCTCCTTCGCCGTCTTGCCCTCGTCGCGCATGATGCACGCGTCGAGCACGAGGTGTCCGATGCCGGTGGACAGCGTGCGCGAATCGACGATGTACACGTTCTCGAAGCCCTCCGCCGCGAGACACGCGTTCTGATAGCAGCTCGACATCTCGGCGGAGATCGTGAAATGCACGACGCCGTCGTAGCCCTCGGCCTTCACCTTCTGAAAGAATTCAACGTAGTCGCCGACGTTGACCGCGGCGGTCTTCGGGATCTCCTTGGTACGTTCGACGTAGCTGTAGATATCGTCGCGCGTGACCTCGATCGAGTCCTTGAGATCTTTGTCGCCGAGCCGGATATACAGCGGCGTGATCGCGACGTCATATTGTTCGATGAGCTCCTGGCTCAGATCGCAGGTGCTGTCTGCGGATATGCGGATGCGCATAAATGCCTCCATAAACTATATTTTTCTATTTTGATGATAACACGGGTCTTTGTCAAGGTCACTCTACCGTTTGCAGCAAAAAGTCCACCGGCAGGAGAATCATCCTCTACTGTCGGTAGAATAACGGGAATGTGCGGTTCAGACGCGGAATTGTCCTCTGCTTGCATGGTCGATCGCAAGCGCAAGCCCCGCGCCGACCGCCGATTGCAGCAGGTTCAAAGGCAGATCCGCCCACGCGAAGTTTGCATAGACGACAAGCTCGAACAGGAAATACCCGAGCGGTACGATCAGCACCGCGAGGAACGCGAGATACCGGAGTTTTCCGGGAAGCTTTCGCCAGAGGAGCCCGAAGGCAAGCGCGGTCAGCCCCTTCACGGCGAACGTGACCGGCGCATACAGCGGAAAGCCGATCAGGTCCGCAAGCGCGCTGCCGACGCCGGCCGAGAGCGCGGCGATCCCTGCGGGAAGCAGCATCGCGGCAAGGAATACGCCCGCGTCGCCGAGGTTCAGATACCCCGCGGGAATCGGGATCCGCACGAATGCGGTCAGCAGAAAGATCGCGGCGGATAAAACGCCTGCGGTCGTCAGAAGACGAATATTACGATCGTTCATACTCTCACCTCACAATGAATGACAGACCGTGGAAAACGCGGCGTCGGATACGGCGGGAAGGGCGTTGTTTGCCGCCTCCTCACTTTCAAACAGGCCGAACACGGCAGAACCGCTGCCGGTCATCTGCGCAGCAACTGCGCCGGCGTCCAGAAGCTTTTGCTTCAAAACGCCGATCTCCGGCACCAGCTCGATCGCGGCGGGCTCCAATACGTTTTGCATCAGCGGCGCAAGGGCTTTGAGATCGCCCTTTGCGAGCGCGGCGACGGCGGAAAGCGTCTGCACCCGCGGCCTCGGGAGAGGCAACTTTGAAAACAGCTCGCGCGTGCTGACGCCCTCCTTTGGCTTTGCGATCACGAACCACAGGCGTTTCCCGAGCGCAAACGGCGTCAGGATCTCCCCCACGCCCTCGCAGCGGCACGTCCCGCCGTACAGCAGAAACGGCACGTCCGCGCCGACCTTCAGCGCGATCTCACGGAGCGTGCGGTCGTCCGCCATGCGGTGCTGTCTTTGCAGCCCGCGCAAAACCGCCGCGGCGTCCGCGCTGCCGCCGCCCATGCCGGCTTCCGCGGGGATGCGCTTTTCGCAGCGGATCTTTGCGCCGCAGCCGGTCGCCTCCTTATAGAGCACGGCCGCCTTGTACATCGTGTTCTCCTGCGGGAGTGTCATGCCCGTCACGTGCACCTCGACCGTGCGCGATTTTTCCACAAACACGCGGTCGAACAGCGACACCGTCTGCATGACGGTGTCGAGCGCGTGATACCCGTCCTCGCGCTTATAGAGCACGCCGAGGGTCAGATTCAGTTTTGCAAGCGCCAGCTCCTCAATGATCATGCGATGAGTATACCACGGCTTTTTTGCGAACGCAATAAAAAGCTTCCCCGCGTATGAAAAATGTGCTATACTGTTTTTTCAGGAGGCATTCTATGCGCTTTTGTCCATTATGCAGCGGTTCCTCGGGGAACGCGACCTATATCGAAGCGGGCGGCGCGCGGATCCTGATCGACGCGGGACTGTCCTGCAAGCGCATCACCGAGCTGCTCGGAAAGATCGGCGTCGATCCGCGTACACTGACCGCGATTCTCATCACGCACGAGCACATCGACCATGTGCGCGGCGTGAATATCCTGTCCAAAAAGTACGACCTGCCGGTCTACGCGAACGCGGATACCTGGTCGGTGCTGAAAGCGCCGCTTAGGGACGTCGCGGCAAAGAACGTCTGCGTGTTCGAGTCCGACCGCGATTTTTACCTTGCGGGCGTACGCATCCTGCCGTTTACCGTGCCGCACGACGCGATCCACGCCGTGGGCTATACGCTCTCCGCGAACGGCAAAAAGGTCGGTGTGTGCACCGACCTCGGGCACGTCGACGCGCGCATCCTTTCGATCCTCTCCGGCTGCGATCTGCTGCTGTTTGAGGCGAACCACGACGTCGATATGCTGATGGCGGGCAGCTATCCGTACCTGCTGAAAAAACGCATCCTGTCCGGCAGCGGGCACATGAACAACGACGACTGCGGCAGAGCACTCGTCAAGCTCCATGAGACCGGCGTGAAAAACGTGATCCTGGGGCATCTGAGCCAGGAGAACAACTATCCCGCGCTTGCGATGGTCGCCGTGCGCTCCGTGCTGGAGGCGGCGGGCATCGCCGACGACATGCAGATCGCGATCGCCGCGCGCGAGGAACCGACGGGGGTGTTTGAGATCGTATGACCGTGCGGATCGTCTGTGTCGGAAAACTGAAGGAACGGTACTTCGAGGACGCCTGCGCCGAGTTTGCAAAGCGGCTCGGACGGTTTATCACGCTCGAGATCGCCGAGGTCCCGGACGAAAAGGCGCCGGAATCCCTGCATCCCGCCGACGAAGATCTGGTTCGGGAGAAAGAGGGCAAGCGCATCCTGAAAGCGATCGGCGCAAAGGACTTCGTCGTCGCCATGGCGATCGACGGCAGGCAGATGACGTCCGAGGAGTTTGCAGGCTATCTTGCATCGCGCGAAGCCGAAGCGCGTCCGCTGACGTTCGTGATCGGAGGCTCTTTGGGGCTTTCCCCGGAGGTCTACGCCCGCGCGAACGCAAAGATCTCGTTTTCAAAGATGACCTTCCCCCACCGCATCGCGCGGCTGCTGCTCCTTGAGCAGCTCTATCGCGGATGCAAGATCCGCGCGCACGAGGCGTACCACAAATAAACCGCGCAAAGCAGTTTTCCGTGCAAGAATCTGCGCTCGGGGAAAAAGACGCGGCTTATGCGGCAAGATCACCCGGATAATCGCTTCTATTTCCGTCGGAATCGGATGGACTCTCCGGAAGATGTGTGCTATACTGTACTTGAAGAACAAGGATGGGATGAAGGGCCCATCGCCGACACGACATCGGATCGCTTCCCCGATCCGCCCGCCGTCGACGTCGTGCTTGCCGTCATCCGGAGCGAGGCGTGCGAATGACCGGGCGCCGCGTTCCGCACAAAAATCACAAAAATTGGCGCAAATGCAAAATTACCTATTGACAAATTGGTTTATTCGAGATAAACTTGGTTTATCAGAAATAAACCACGGGAGGCAAGCATTATGGGTCAACAGGAAACCATCGTCGAAACCAATGAACGGATCTATCAGAATGCGCTGATTCTGATGGAGGGACGGCTCTATGCGGAAGCTGCAGCCGAATTCGCCCGCATCCCGGATTACAAGGATACCGCAGAAAAAAAGCTCGAATGTGAGCAGAAAGCGGCAACATCGCATCTGGACGATATCTACGCGGAAGCCGATAAAGCCGCCGCCAATTTCAACGTGCGAAGCCAGGAAAAGGCGATCCATCTCTTTGAAAGGATCCCCGGGCACCGGGACGCCGACGAACGGATCGAACAGGCGAAGCGCAAGATCGAGGAGATCACGCAGAAAGAACGGACGGACCGCGAAGAAGCCATCCGCGTCGCGAAGCTGGACGAGCAGAAAAAGAAAAAGCGCAGAAAGCGCATCATCAGGCTCGCGATCATCGCCGTCTGCGCCGCGGCGGTCTGCGTCGCCGGCGTGTTCCTGTTCAAAAAATACGCCGTCCCCGCCCTGCAGTACCGCCGCGCGGTCGAACAGATCGAAGCCGGCGAAACCGACGAAGCATACCGCACCCTGCATGGCTTGGACTACCGGGACAGCAGCGATCTGGTCTTTGACATTGCAAAGAACCGTCTCAAGGACGCCAAAGTCGGATCCACCGTTCTGTTCGGTTCCTACCCGCAGGGAAGGATCACCTCCGAGAAGAAGGATCCCATCGAATGGATCGTGCTGGATCGGGACGGCAGCAGGCTGCTTCTGATCAGCAAATACGCGCTGGACGCTCTTCCGTTCATGCGGTACGATTATGACCCGTCGGCGACGGTCGTGACCTGGCAGTCGAGTCTGGTGCGCAGCTGGCTGAACAACGAGTTTCTGAACATCGCGTTCGACGACGGCGAGCTTCGCATGCTGGAGCGCACGTCGATAAACAACGTCCTCCCGGACGGTTCGTACGGCATGATGATCGTGGACCGGGTGTTCGTGCTGAGCGTCGACGAAGCAGAGACGTATTTCCCCACCAGTGAAGAGCGCAAATGCGTTGCGACGAAGTATGCGCTCGGGTTCGGCGCGTACCGCAGCAGCGTCGGCGCGACCTGTTCGTGGTGGCTGCGCACGCCTGCCGACGAAGCCAAGATCGCTGAGTTCATGGCGGACGAAGCTACGGACACCTCGAACTTTGCGATGCCGCGCATTTCCTGCGTCAGCACCGACGGCGAGATCGTCGAGATCGGTTACGATATTATGATTCGCGGCAACGCCGTACGCCCCGTGATCTGGGTCGATACCGAATCATCGGGTCTGAAATTTACGAAATAAAAGATATTTGTACAATCAGTTGCAAAGAGAGGAGTCGGACATGGATCAGCAGACGGAGCTCGGAGAGGTTCAGGAACGGTTTGCAAAGCTCGTTTGGGCGAACGCGCCGATCCCGTCGGGCGAGCTGGTGAAGCTTTGCGAAAGGGAGCTGAACTGGAAAAAACCTACGACCTACACCGTTCTCAGAAAGCTTTGCGAACGCGGTCTGTTTGAAAACGACAACGGCGTCGTCAAGACACGCGTCTCGCGGGAGGCGTTTTACGCCGCCCGAAGCGAGCAGTTTGTCGACAGCACGTTCAACGGGTCCCTTCCGGCGTTTCTGACCGCGTTTACGGCGCGGAAGGGACTGTCGGACGAGGAGGCGGACGAGATCGTGCGAATGATCGAAGCATATCGAAAGGAGAACCGCAAATGAGCGCGTGCTTCCTGAAGATACTGAATATCAGCATCACGGCTTGCTGGCTTGTGCCGGCAGTCGTGATGCTGCGTTTTGTTTTGAAGAAAGCGCCGAAATGGATCCGATGCGCTCTTTGGGGCGTCGTCGCACTGCGGCTTCTGCTGCCGTTCTCAATCGAAAGCAGTTTCTCCCTCCTGCCCAGTGCGGAACCGATACAAACGGAAACCGTCGCGATCGAGGCGGCGTCAGACACGCAGGCGTCGTCGCCCGTTTATAAGCGGGTTGTGATCCGAAGCGGGTTTGCCGCAGTCGACGACGCCGTGAACCCCGCCATGGCAGAGACGGCGGAACGCACGGCAAAGAACGGAACGGACGCCGCCGCGTTGATCAAGACGGTCACATGGATCTGGAGCGCCGGCGCCTGCGCCGTGCTGCTGTACGCGATCGTCTGTTATTTCTATATGAGATATAAAGTGCGCGTTTCGATCGAGGCGGAGCCCGGCGTGTATATCTGCGACGAGGTCGTAAGTCCGTTTATCCTCGGCGTGATCCGCCCGAGGATCTATCTCCCCTCCGGACTCGACGAACGCTCCTGCGCGCACATTCTTGCGCATGAACGCGCGCATCTCCGGCGGCTGGATCATATCTGGAAGCCTTTGGGCTTTCTGCTCCTTGCGATCCACTGGTTCAATCCGCTGATCTGGCTCGCGTTCGTTCTGCTCAGCCGCGACATCGAGCTCGCCTGCGACGAAAAGGTCGTCTCGCAGCTTGACGCCGAAGGAAAAGCCGCGTATTCCCACACGCTGCTCGCGTTCAGCCGCCCGCAGAAGGCGATCACGGTCTGCCCCGTTGCGTTCGGCGAGATCGGCGTCAAAAGCCGCGTCAAATCGGTCCTGCATTACAAAAAGCCCGCTCTGTGGGTCGTTCTCGCCGCGCTGATCACCGGCGCCGCGCTTGCCGTCTGCTTTCTGACGGCGCCGAAGCCCGCAAGAGCCGCCGAAACAGAGGCTGTCGTCACGCATACGAAGCTGCCGCTGCCGGAAACAATGCGGAAAAAATCCGAGCGAAGGGAATCCGCCGAGCCGGCTGAGGATCGGGAAACGCCGATCTATCTGAATGTGATGTGCTTCAAATCGCAGTGCGACACGGCCGATTGATCCCGCCAAAGATTTCCCTATATGAAAAAATAACGGAGAAAGCAACATGACAACACAGAAGTTCGTTTCGTTTCGCGACCGTCTGGTCGGCACGGTTTCCGAGGTGATCGTCGGAAAAGAACAAGAGATCGAGCTGATCGCAATCTGCTATCTTTGCGGCGGACACATCCTTTTGGAAGACGTCCCCGGGACCGGCAAGACCATGCTGTTCCGCGCGTTTGCAAAAGCGTGCGGCGGAAGCTTTAAGCGCATCCAGTTTACACCGGACGTTATGCCGAGCGATGTTACCGGCATCAATTTCTACAACATGAAAGCCGGCGAGTTTGAATTCCGTCCCGGTCCCATCTTTGCGGACATGGTGCTTGCAGACGAGATCAACCGCGCAACGCCGCGCACACAGTCCAGTCTTCTGGAAGCGATGGCGGAGGGACAAGTCTCCGTCGACGGCGTAAGCAGAGCGCTCAACAGCACCTTTATGGTTGCCGCTACGCAGAACCCGATCGAATCCTACGGCACGTTCCCGCTGCCCGAGGCGCAGATGGACCGCTTTATGATGCGGATGAAGCTCGGCTATATGGCCAGAAGCGAGGAGATCGGCGTTGCCCTGCGCAAAGATACGAACGATCTGATCGCGGCGCTTCAGCCGGTCGTTTCCGCCGAAGAGACGCTGCAGCTCCGCGCTGCGCTCGACGGGATCGAGATCAGCGAGCCCGTCATGGGATACGTCATGGACATCATCGAAAAAACGCGAAACGACGACCGGTTCAACATCGGCGCATCCCCCCGCGGAACGATCGCGCTGTGCAAAACCTCGCGCGCGTACGCCGCGTTCCGCGGCCGTACGTTCGTTACGCCGGACGACGTAAAAACGCTTGCGCCGTATGTGCTTGCGCACCGGCTGTATTATCGGACCGCCGTCGGCAGCGCCGAAGCGGACATTCTGTTCCGCGAAATGCTCCGGGAAATCCCCGTTCCGACCGAAGAATAAACGCGCCGAGTCATGTTCCCTCTTTTTGTGATCGTCATTCTGGTTGCTCTGGTGCTGCAGCGGATCTTTGTCCGCAGCGCATCGGACTCCCGGAGCATACGGTATGAATGCAAGCCGTCGGTCCGCTCCTGCGAACCGGGGGCTGAATTTCTTGTGTTCAGCACGGTACAGAATCATTCCCGGCTGAAAACGCCCGCGATCCGCATGGAGGAGCACTTTCCGCACAATCTCAACGTACTTGAATCGGAAGAGTTCAATATCAAAAACTATTCGGAGGAACACCGCATCTATTACAGCACGGTCACGCTGCACAGGCGGGAGCTGCTCCGAAGATCTCTGCGCGCGTCCATTTCGGAACGCGGCGAATACCGTTTTGCATACGCGGACTTCCACGCCGGCGATTTTCTGGGATTCTGGGAGAATGACTACCGGATCGAGAACGATCACAGTATCGTCATCTATCCGCCGAAGCTGGAAAACGCGGACTTTCTGAAAGCATTTACCAACGAGATCGATGAGATCGCTCTGAAAAAGCAGTTTTTGGAGGACCCGATCTCCGTGCGCGGCTATCGTGAATACACCGGCAGGGAGCCTATGCGAAACATCAGCTGGACGCAGAGCGCCGTCCGCGGCTCGCTGATTGTCAAGCAGTTCGATCCGGTCTGGTCACAATCCGTTTTGATCCTGTTCGACACGGAATACCACGGCAATTTCGATCAGTACAACCGGCTTCTCGAATACTGTTTTTCTCTGACCCGAACCGTATGCGACATCCTCGAACAGCGGCAGATCGGCTACCGGCTGATGACAAACGCGATCATTTCGAGCGGGATCTCCAGCTTCACCGGCGGTACCGGGACGGATGCTTCCTACGGCAAAATCCTCTTCTCCCTCGGCATCGCAAAAAACGGCAGTATTTGTACCGTTGAAGAGCTGACGCGCGCGGCATGTTTGGGCGCCGCCCGTCGCGAAGTGATCGTCTTCATCTCTTCCCGCAGGGATAAAAAGACCGACCTTGCGCTTCAGAAGGCAAAAGCGCTTTCGTGCGGGCAGGTTCTGACGCTGTTCGCGGAGGAGCTCTGTCCGGCGCAGGAAGAAGGGAGGCAGGCGGTATGACCAGATTTTTCCGCACGGCATTTGCCGTTTCGCTTGCATCCCTGATACTGACGCTTATTTCGGTCGTTGCAACAGGCGTGCATATGCCCTTTGCGGTGTTCTCCTGTCTGCTTTTCGGACTTCTGCTCTTTTTGCTGCCGGAAGCGGTTTCAAAGCTGGAAAGCAAGAAAACGCTCTTCGCCCTGCTCGGCGCGGGCGTCGCGCTGCTCGGATTTCTGCCGCTTCTGATCCTGCGCTGTCCGGTCTTCCACTATGTTGCCCACGGTCTTTCCATTCTGGCGGCGGCGATCTTTCTTGCTTCGCTCCGTCACAATACGACGCATAACAATTTCAAGGCGCGATTCGTTTTCATTACGATCGTTCTCGTTTGCCTGCTGATCTATTTCGTGGTGTCCGCAACGACGATGCGCCGGTTTGCGAACAGCCCGTACTCCAAGCCCATTCTGGATCCCGAATCGCTGAAGCTCGCTCTGAACGATATCGTCCCCCTCGCCATCGTCCTGCTGGCTTCGGGCGTGCTGTGTCTCAGAGGTCTTCGCGCGCAGCAGGGCGCTGCCGATGAGACGTCGTTCCAGCGGCGCCAGGCCCGCGACGCGCTGATCTTTACCATCAGCGTCAGCGCCGTCTTCCTCGTCCTGCCGCTTTTGAAGCCGGTCTGGTCCTTCTTTGTCGAAAAAATGCTCGCGCCGGTCGCGCGGCAGTTTGCCTTGCTTTTGGAACGCATCGTCTCCGGCGCTATGAAATCGAACGCGCCTTCCCTGTACGGAGACGCCATCGCTTCGGCAAAACCGACGCAGGCGCCGTCACAGGTCGCTCCGATCGCAACGCCGTCGCCCTCGTCAGGCACGGTCTTCGGAAACGACACGCCTCCGCCCGCCGAGATCCGGCAGGGAACGTATCTCTATACGCTGATCGCGTTTCTGATCATCGCGATCGTTGTGACCATCGCGGCGATCATTCTGGTCAAGGCGCTGCGCCGCTTCAAAAAATACGAGCGCAGCTATCCGAACGAAAGCCGCGAGGAGCTTCCGGAGACCGACGGCCCGAAAATAGAGAAGAAGCTCACGAAGCACAGCGCCGATCCGCGCAGGCGCATGCGTTATCTGTATGCGGACTTTTTGAAGCAGCTCAAAAAGGTGATCCTGCAGCGGACCCGCACGGCGAAGGATCCGAACGCCGCAAGCACCGATCCGCATGCCTGGGGCGAATCCGGCAACAGCGGATTTGACTGGACGCGCGCCGGCATGTCCAATCTTCCCACACATACGGCGTCCAACACGTATATGCTGGTGCGGGATGAGGGGCTTCAATATGACAACGCGGCAACCGTCATGCGGTGGTTCGACCGCCGCCCCAAGGAACGGAAGCAGAATCCCAAAACGCTGCAGGTCTTTAAGACAAGCACCTGCGGCGAGATCGAACAGCGCGCTCAAACGCTTTCCCGCGCCGCTGAAGCGGATCTTGCCGCGTTCACGGCATACTACGAGCGCGCCCGGTACCGCACAAACGAAGAGCCTTCGCCCGAGGACGCCGCGCGCATGGCGGAGCTGTTCCGTAAGATCAAGCCCGAGCTCTGACCCGTCCGGACAGCACTCCAAATATGGACTTCCCCGCGCCAATCGAGCCGTGTCAGGTGTATCTGATCGAGATCAGCATGCCGGACGGTTCTGTCGAGACGTATGTTTTCCGGACGGACGCGGACACGGTGTGCGAAGACGGATATTTCGCCTATCTGCTGATGCCGGAGATCCGCGTCGGCGACGGAGAATAACATGAACAGCGAAAAGACCATCACCGTCGCGGGGTTTGAAGCGACGATCATACGGAAAAAGGTGAAGAATCTGCGCGTCACGATCGTGCCGCCGGACGGGACCGTGCGCGTGAGTGCGCCGAAGCTGATGCCGGAAGCGCTGATCCGCGCGTTTTTGCTTCAAAAGGCGGACTGGATCCGCACGCACGCCGAGAGGGTCCGAAACGCGCACGCAAACGAGCCGAAGCAGTATGCAAGCGGCGAGACGGTGCGCCTGTTCGGACAGGCCTATCCCCTCTGCGTTCTCGAGGATCAAAAGAAAAACGGCGTCATGCCGGAAGCCGACCGCATCGTGCTGTCGCTCCGCGGCGACGTCCCGCCCGAAAAGCGCGAAGCGATCCTGAACGAATGGCTTCGTGAACGGCTGAAAGCGGAGATCGAGCATTTTCTGCCGCTGTGGTCGGGGTATACGGGGCTTGTTCCCGCGGAATGGGCGGTGCGCGACATGACCTCGCGCTGGGGCAGCTGCAACACGAAGACGAAAAAGATCAACCTGAATCTGCAGCTTGTCCATTACCCGCTGATCTGCCTTGAATACGTGATCCTGCACGAGCTTTGCCACCTCAGGGTCCACGGACACGGACCGGACTTCAAGGCGCTGCTCGACCGCTTTATGCCGGACTGGAAGGCGCGGAAAAAGCTGCTGAACGGATAGAAAATAACGGCTTGGAATAGCGATTCCGTAAAGGGTGGTTTTCAAGCCAAAAGCCTTCCCCTTGAGGGGAAGGTGGCGCAGCGTGAGCGAAGTCGGATGAGGTGGACACGCAAAAAAGCGTCAGCTTTTGCGGATCGAACGAACGCAACGCGTTCGATTCCCTAAACACCTCATCAGTCACCTGACGGCGACAGCTTCCCTTTGAGGGGAAGCCTATTAATCATCCTACACCTATTAACTTAATGTTTTTTATCAACCAGTTTTTGATAACGCTCATCAAACTCAGATACAAGCGATTGAAGTCCTATTGAGGAGTAATACGCTATAGCTTGATTACATATATCTATTGCATTATCGTAATCCTTCTCTTTTTCATAAACAATAGCAAGTCGCTTAAAGGCAGGAATACTTCCAAGAAATGGCTCTATTTCAGAAATCCTCTGTTGTATTTCGCTTTTTGTCAAAAGAGAGTTTGAAAGGATTCTTTTTCTTTCTCTTTCTTTATAGCTTTTTTGCAGTTCCGGCAGGCAGGATATATCGTCCATGCAATAAGTAATACATTCTTGCAAATACATACGATCAAGATTCCGATACTTGTAATAAAAATCCTGTAACAAAATAGATGCAAAATGTCGTTCTTCCGGATTGTGTGCCTTGTTATATGCATCGCGAAGCTTTCGTTCGAGAGCAGTATCAAAAACCAATTCTTCTTTTGATTTCGCTTTCATTACCGGAGGATTGTTTTCAGATATTTGTTTCCCTTCTTTCTTTAATTCAGCTAGTTGCCGTTTAACATCTTCATGGGTTTTGTCCAACAGGTCATATATGCTTTTTTTCAGTTTAAAAGAAGATAAAAGCGATGGTACTCTTACCATTTTATCCCTGATAGAAATATTGGTGAATACTGTGGCTTCCTCTGTCGGTAGTTTTTTGAAATCGGTATTGGAAAGAATTCTTTCCCACGGAATGACCTCTTCTTTATACTTATCAGAAATATTTAAGGAAAGCGTCTTTATAAACATATCCGGATACTTTTTGATATAGTTATTCTTGGTGAATTCAAATGCTTTTGCCATTCTCATCACATCAGCAGCAGTTATCGGTAATCCTAAAGCATGTTTGCACAGAAGATACAGGTTAGGTGAAAAGCTGAATTCATATTCCTTATCTAGTGAATTCATAAACTTCTGTACGATATCTGCCCTTTTCTGAATGATACACGTAAGGATAACCGCATTAGCAGAATACATTTGAAAAGATTTATTAGGATGTTTATCCCGAAGCCTAAGTATTACATCTACGGCTTTTTCATATTGATCAGTCAAAAGATAACGTTCTAAACCATAGTATAGAATAAAGACATAACCGATGTCTATTGTGTTGTCATAAGGGTTAGCCAATAATCTCCAATAAATACCCCTTTGCTCAGGTGTTAAATCCTTATACGTTGGGTAGTAAGGCGGACGCTCAACGTCGCCTTTTGAATCTGATATAGGAAGTCGCAATAACAGCAAGCTCGGTTCTTCCTCAATTCCAAAAGAGATGGTGACCGATACTCCATCCATTTGAAAGACGGTTTTTTGTGATGACGTTGAAATATAGTTTTTGAAATTACCATCACCGATCCAAATCAAATCTCGTATATCTGGATGAATGGAAAGAATAGGTTGTCTTTGTTGCATCGCTCGATTTGATTGTTCTGCAGCGGACCTTACGGAAATCTCTGTGGATGATTTGGTTTGGTTGTTTTCAGATTCCCTTTTCCCTCCAAACAATTTACGTAAAAAATTCATAATAATCCTCCAATATTCGGCATATTATATGAGAAGCGGTTAAAAATGTTGAGCGACAGCACCGGGAAGGCGCGGCGGATGAGAAGCTTGACCTTTTCCAGGAACGGGACGTCGGGCGCCAAGAGAAGCGCCTTTTTTCGTTCGTCGAAGCGGCGCTGCATAGCGGACGCAAGCGGCTTGTTCTTTGCCTGCTTTGCGGCGGCAAGAAGGTTCAATGCGGACTTCACATGCGAAAGCTGCGCCGCGTGCAGAACGTCCTCGCCGAAGGTCGCGGCGATCGCTTCGATGCGGTCGCGCGCGGCAAACTCGCTCATGCGGCGGTCGTCGAGCGTTCGCAGCGCGCCGGTCTCGCGGTAATTGTAATGATAGAGCGGCGTCGGATCGAAAAACGCCTTTTGTCCGGACGCGAAGATTTCCGTACAAAGCAGAAGGTCTTCGCAGATATGCAGCGACGGGTCGAGCCGGAAATCCGGGTTGCTGCGGAAGATCTCCGCGCAAAAGAGCTTGTTCCAGAGATACCCCTCATAGCTTTTGCCGATCGAGACCGCGAAATACGCCGCTTCCCGCGGGGCAAGCACGCGGTTCGCGCCCGCCGCGGCGCCGCGCTCGCGGCCGTTCGGATGCCCGTGGATGAAACGGTTGCAGATGGAAACACCGATCTCCGGATGGTCTTTGAACGCGCGCAAAAGCGTCTCGCAATAGGTCGGCTCGACCGTGTCGTCCGAATCGACAAAGCCGATATAGTCCCCGGTCGCCGCCGCGATCCCGGCGTTGCGCGCCGAAGAAACACCGCCGTTATCCTTGCGGATCACGCGGACGCGACCGTCCCGTGCCGCGTACGCGTCGAGGATGGCGGCGCTTCCGTCCGTCGAGCCGTCGTCTACGAAGATCAGCTCCAGATCCCGGTGCGTCTGCGCGAGCAGGCTTTCGACGCAGGCAGGAAGATACGCCTCCGTGTTGTACACGGGGACGATGATGCTGATCCGGGTTCCTGTCGATTGATGCTCCACGCGGTTCTCCTTTCCGCGGGCGGATACGATCCGCCCCTGCGGATGCGTTCGGCGGACGGGCAATACCCGTCCCTGCGGGGTCGTTTTGTTCAGTATATCAGCGTTTGCCCGGATTTGCAAGGCAAGGCATGTTTGCAACGCATTTATTATAAAATATCGTTTATTATGTCCTGCTTTATGATAATATTTCATCAATTCTACCCGCAGTAGAGCGCTTTTTTACGGCTCTATCCGGTCGATTCCGTTTCGTAGGGCGCGTTTCGGGGATCGGTAGATTGACCCGGCGGGCAAAGCGCGTATATAATGTGGCTGCGGCGGGAAAAATCCTGCCGACCATGTTTTTTACGGAGGTAATTCTCATGCAGTTTGTCGCAGTTACGGATACATCCGGCAATCTCCCGACCCGCACGGCGAAAGAGTACGACCTGAAGATGATCCCCTTTGCGTACTATATCGACGGGGAACGCTTCACCTGTCTCGACACCGAGTCGTTCGACGGCGATGCGTTCTATGCGATGCTGAAGACCACGGAGGTCAAGACGACGCAGATCAATCCGCAGGAATACGCGGACTTCTTCGAACCGTATCTCTCGGACGGCAAGGACGTGATCTACGTCGCGATGTCCTCCGGCATTTCGGGCTCCTGCCAGTCCGCCATGATCGGCGCGGAGATGCTCCGCGAAACCTATCCGGATCGCTGCATCGAGGTCGTCGACACGCGCGGCGCGTCGCTGGGCGAAGGGCTTGTGGCGGTCGCGGCGGCGAAGATGCGCGACGAGGGACTTTCCGCCTGCGAAGCGGCAAAGCGGCTCCGGATGCTTTCGGAACGGATGTTCAACGTGTTCACGGTCAACGATCTGATGTTCCTGCGCCGCGGCGGAAGGCTTTCTAACCTCTCCGCGATCGTCGGCACCGTGCTCGGGATCAAGCCGATCCTGAAGGGCGGCGAGGACGGACAGATCTCGGCGTTCGATACGGTCAGAAGCCGCAAGCGTTCGATCAAGGCGCTCGCGTCGCAGTACGAGCAGTATGTCGTCGACGCAGAGCACCAGACGATCGGCATTGCGCACGCAGCATGCCGCGAGGACGCGGAGATGCTGATCGGGCTCATCAACGCAAGCGCGCATCCGCCGAAAGAGATCATGCTCGTCGACTACGAGCCGGTCACGGGCTCGCACGTCGGTCCCGGGGCGCTCGCGCTGTTTTTTGAGAGCTGCGAGGGCGTTCGCGCCGTCAAGGGGCTCGACGTCATCCCCGACAAGGTCAAGGCGTTCTTTGAAGCGGCGCGCGATAAGATCACGCTGCCGAAGCAGCCGGCCAAAGGCGCGGCGCACGTCTGACGCAATCAAACAGCACCTCCTCCGGCAACGGTCCGAAGGAGGTGCTTTTCTGTTGTCGCTGTGTCGATAAAAACGGTCTGCCGAAGAAGTTCGACAGACCGGATCGGTTAATTCTGTACCTCGGAATGCACGACGGGGCTTGTGAGGTCCAGCGCAAGGAAGGTATAGCCGTGCTCCTCGCCCCAGGTGAGGATCGAATCGACCGCCTTGACGCTGTGCAGATGGATGTCATGCTGCAGCACCACCGCATAGTCCGCATGCCGCTTGAGCCCGCTGACGACGCGGTTCTTTACCTCGCCGCTCGTGGTGGCGCCGCCGCCGGCGTCGCCCGCGGAAACGTTCCAGTCGAAGTAGCGATAGCCCATGTCCTCCATGATCTTGGTGAGCCGCGTCATGATGCCCTTGTTGCGGCGGCTTGCGGTGTTCGCGCTGCCGCCCGGGAAGCGGAAGATGTGCGTATAGGAGCCGGTCGCTTCCTTGATGACCTCCTGCGTCTTCCAAAAATCATCGAAAAACGCCTGCTCGTTTTTGTAGATCTGCTTATACTCGTGCGTGTAGGTGTGGACGCCGATCGCGTGTCCCTCCTCGTACGCGCGCTTGATGATGTCGATATTGCCGCGTTCGCCGATGATGAAGAACGTCGCCTTTGCGTCGTGCTTTTTAAGCACGTCCAGAAGCTGCTTGGTATAGGAGCACGGACCGTCGTCGAACGTCAGATAGACCGTCTTTTCCGGCGGCATGATGATGTCCGGCATCACGACCGGAACGACCTCCACATGCCGCACGACCGTCGTGCTTCTGCCGCCGTCGTCCGTGACCGAATAGGTGATGCTGTAGCTGCCGACCTTATAGGGCACGACCTCGCCCGAGACCTGTATGCGCGAGGTAATGTTGTTGCCGAGATAGTCGTCCGCAAAGTATCCGGGATCGCTGAACGAAAAGCTCGCATCCACCTCGATCGAATCCCCGCCGACCAGCGTAATGACCGGATCCCGCTCGACGACCTCGGTCGGCGCGGGCGTGGGCGGCACCGTCGGCGGCGCCGTCGGCAGTGGGACCGGCGTGGAAACCGGTGTGGAAACAGGGATCGCTTCCACCGTATCGCTTTCCGAAACGGCTTCCGTCGGGACCGGCGTTTCGGCGGGCGTGTCCATGCCGGATTCCGGATGCGGGATCCCGCACGCGGTGACGGTCAGCAAAACCAGCAATGCGCAAAACAGAACAACGCATACGCCTCGCTTCATGCCGATCCGCCTCCTTTTCATTCTACGATTCTTTTATTATGCCACAAAACGCGAAAAACTGCAATCGGATTGTGTCGGTTTTTGCCGAATACGGCGAAAAAAATACGGAGGCTGCAACGAACAGCCTCCGTATGATCCCTGTTTTACGGCAAGCGCGGCGGTCGCGCTCCGTTCCTGTCTGATTGATCAGTTTTCCAGATACGCCTTTGCAGCGAGATAGTACTGATAGATCGCCGTTGCCGCCTGTTTCGCGACCAGATTGTCCGCATATGCCGGCGACGTCAGCATGCCGTAAACATACGATATCGGCGATGCTTCGATCCATGCTTCCGTGCCGCCCGCATTCAATACGACCCTGTACCTGTTGCCAAGCTGATGCGCCATGATGTTCTCGATGCTCAGCTTGTATCTTCCGTTTGAACCGTCCAGGATCTCAAGCTCCGTTTCATCGCTCAGGACCGCGCTCTGCAGCGTTTTCCCGTCAAGCGTACGCACGCTCAGAACAAACGTGACCACGTCCTCCAGAATCAGGGAGTATCCGAGCGAACGGATGTACGATCCGTCCGGTTTGCTGAAGGCGGGCTCGTATGCAGCTGCTTGCTGCGTCGCCGCGGCGATCTCATCGTTCCCGATCACCGTTGCCGCTTCGATCTGCGTATACTGTCCTTCCGACCAGTTTTTGACTTCTTTCAGGAACTCCTGCACATAGTGACCGTAATCCGCGGTCGCTTCGACCAGGGTGCGGGCGTCTGCCGGATACGATTCGTCCTTCAATGCCTTATCAATATACTCCTGCGCGCTGTAGGTCGTTCCGACCGTCTTGCCGTCTCCGTAATGGAACTCCGCCGTGATCTCATCCGCCATCTCGATCGACGCGATGTGGCAGGTGAATCCGTAATAGATGCCTCTGCTCGGAGAGGTGAAGTCCGGATCGAAGTCCGCGCGCTCGGTCCTGCCGTTGACCGTGAATTCCATATAGGAATCCGCTTTCTCCTCGTCGCTCAGGCAGGACAGATCCATGTAGAAGTTCACGCCGATCAGTCCGGAGAGCACAAGCGACTTCGTCTTGAATGCGGGAACGACTTCAAAACCGACCAGATGCACCTCCAGCGTTTCGCTGTTATACCCGACGTCGAACTGATAGGTGAGCTCATACGGAATCTCATCGAGCGTTACGATGCCGTCCGCATCGAACGTCAGCCCGGACACGCGGTTCAGGTTTTCCTTTGCCACGACCTGCGTAAGATCAAACGCGTATTTGCCGTCCTGTGTGCGCGTCAGCCCGAGACCTTCGATCGCATTCTGTTCATCGAAATCGAGCTCCCAGTAATCTTCACCGGCGGGCAGCGTCGGAAGCAGCAGCTCGCCGAGCCGGTTCCATTTGACATGGACCATGCGGAGCGTATCGCCGTACGCCGAAAGGTCCAGAGACTGAATCGGCGTTTCCTCCATCGCGAACAGCATGAATTTGCCTTCCTGCGGCAGCTTGAGCTCCGTCAGCGCGGGCATTCGATACAGCTGCACGTACTCGAGCTCCTCGTTGGCGGAGAGGTCCAGGCGCTCGATCATCGTATCGTTGGGATCGAGCGACTCCAGTCTCGGATTGTGCGAAAGATCCAGTTTCGTCAGCGTATGGATGTTCGCGCAGACAAGGTTCGTGAGATTCTCATTGTGCGAAAGATCCAGACTGTCGATCGGGTTGTTGCTGACGCAGAGTCCCCAGAGGTTCTCATTGTGCGAAATATCGATCGACGTGAGATAATTGTCAGAGATCCAGATGGAGCCGAGATTCTGCAGCATGCTTACGTCGATCGACGTGAGCTGATTGTATGAGACCTCGAAATTCTCGAGATTCAGGTTCCCGCTGAAATCGACTGCCGTCAGATTGTTCCGGTTTGCATTGATCCGCCTCAGGCGCGGGAACAGCTCAATGCCCTCCAACGAATTGATGCCGTATTCGTTGCAGTCGATCAGCTGCAGAGAATCCGAGATGTAATACTTGCCGTTCTTTTCCGTCGCGTTGCCGGAATGATTGATCAGATAATCAAGGAACACGGGATCCGGGAAGTTCGTGCTGTTCAGTTCAATGTCCGTTCCGAACAGGATCGTCTGCGTAAACACCGGGTACGGATCTCCGTTCTCATCCGTGCCGGTATTGACCGTATAACACAATTCGTCCGGTTTACCGTCGGGGAATGTCACAACACCAGTCGCAGGATCCAGACTTGCGGTTGTATTCTCCAGGTTGATGAGTCCCATATACTGCAGCGGAATCAGCGTCGAAAGATCAAAGGTGTACGTACCGTTATTGCCTTCAACCGAATATCCGCTGATCTGATCGGTATAGACGTCCTTTCCGTCCCGGCTGAGACCGTCTTTGAAAAGAATTACGGTCACCGGATTCGGCCCGACACCCAAATCGGTGATGACCGCGTCCGAAAGATCCAGCACCTTGATCAGGTTGTCGCCGCACTGCAGCTGCCGCAGCGAAGAGCAGCCGTTCAGCGCAAGCGCCTGCAGACGGTTTCTCTCGACGTTGAGCTCTGCAAGCTTCGTCATTCCGGCAACGTTCAGCTCTGTCAGCAGATTTTCTCTGACTTCCAGGATCTCCAGATCGGGATTCGTCGATGCGCCGATCGTCAGCTGCTCCAGTTTACATTCGCTGCAGCGAAGCTCTTTCAGCTTGGAATTGTGCGATACATCCAGTTGGCTGAAGCGATTGTTGCTGACGTTCAGCACCTCCAGATTCGGGAACAGCGCAATGCCCGTCATGTCTGTGATGTCGCGTGCCCAAAGATCAAGCTCGGTCACATCCTCTGCGTTGATCAGCGCGCCGTCTTCAATCGCCGCGGAATGTTCGCGCAGCGCGTTGCGGAGATTTTCATCCGGGAAGTTTTCCTTGCTGATTGCGATCGCGTCGCCGAGATAGACGGTCACATTGAACGACGGATAATTGCCTGCGCTGTTCGCCGGCTGATAGGTATAGGTCAGCTCCGAGGGCTTGGAGGCAAACTCGACAAGGCCCGCCTGCTGATCCTTCCACGAAGCGTTGGTCGGCGTCACGCATGCGAATTCCGTTACGCCGAGCAATCCGAGATCAAAGGTATACGTCCCGTCCGCCTCCGCCGTCGCGTGATAGTTTCCGACAATCTTGCGCTGCGATTCGAGATAGATCTCGTCGTATTCGTCCGCGTTCTTGTCCGGAAGGATCAGTTCCGCGAGCCGATTCTCCGCGAGATTCACCCGCTTGAGATTCGAATAGGCGGACAGATCGAGACGGTGCAGTCTGCAGCCGTTCCATTCGCCGTTGCCGAGCACCGCCTCGAGATTCGGATGGACGCCGAGCGTCAGCGTCTCAAGATCTCCGCAGCCGCCGAATTCCACTTCGCGAAGCGCCGGAAGCATGCTGACATCCAGCTCGGTGATGTTGAGATATTTGCATGCGATCTTTTCCAATGCGGTATTGGACGCGTAGATCCAGTCTCCGTTCGAATCCTTCAGCGTCAGCGGCGTCGCGTCGACGACGAGCATGCGAAGGTGCGTATTGCCCGCAATGTTCAGCGACGTCAGCCCCGAGCAGTTCAGAACCTCCAGCTCCTCCAGGTTCGTATTTGCCGAAAAATCGAGTTCGGTGATATTGTGGTTCGAATGGCAGATGAGCGTTTTCAGCGCGGTATTCTGCGAAAGCTCCGCAGACAGAGCGTTCGTAAGCTCGTTGTCCTGGCAGTTCAGCCGTTCGAGGTTCTGGAAATACCCGATGCCTTTGAGAGACGTCAATCCCTCATAACCGCAGTCAAGCTCGGTCACGGCGCTCGAAATCGTATAGACGCCGTTTCCGCTGTCATTGACGATACCTTTGTTCAACAGCCAGTTCAAGAAATCGGGATCGAAATCGTTCGGATCCACCGTCACCGCAACGCCGAGCGCCACGGTCACCTGCATCGGGAAGGTTGGATTGCCCGTATCATATGTATAGTCGAGCTGATTCGGAATGCCGGATCCGATATATGTCGCAACGCCGGTAACGGAATCCAGCGTCCAGTCCGCGCTGTTGATCGTCACCTTGCTTGCGTCGGCAACGCCGATCGACGTCAGATCGAAGAGATAGTGTCCGCTGTCTTCGGTCATCAAGCCGTCCGCGGTCTGATTCAACTCGGCGCCCCACAGATTCGGACATGCGGACAGGTCGAGCGCGGCAATGTGATTGTTGTTGACATACAGCTCTTCAAGCGCAGGTACGGTCGACACATCCAGCGCGGTCAGATTGTTGTCGTTGGCGTGGATGCGCGTCAGGTTTAACAAGCCCGAAACGTTCAGCCTTGACAGATTGCAGTTGTCGCAGCGGAGGTCATGCAGGTTGTTCCACGGTGTGAAATCGAGGCTCTCGAAATCGATGTACGCGCAGTCGAGTGTTTCAAGATCAAGTCCATACAAAAACGACAGGTCCGAAAATCCCGATGCGTCGACCTTGACGACACGAAGACGGCTGTTCATCGGGATTAGAATCCGGGTTCCGTCAATCTGGCTGTTCCAGCATTCAAGTTCTTCGAGGTTCTCATGGATCTGGATCGTCCCCGAAAGCGGATTGCTGTGACAATCGAGCTTCTTCAGCGAAGGCATCGCCGACACGTCGATGTCCATAAGCTGATTGTCCTGGCAGATCAGAGTTTCGAGGCTTGTAAACAGCTCAATGCCCTGCAGATTCTCAATATTGCAGAAGCCGCAATCGATGACCGTGATGTCTGCGATCTCCTCCGGCGTAAAGTACGACGGATCGGCAGGCGACAGATCGTTTTGCACATAATTCCGGAAGTTGTCGTCCGGGAAATTCGTGCTGTCGATCGAAACGTTTCCGGCGCGAAGCCCCTCCGCCGGTTCAAGGCTTTCCGCCGGCTCGGGATTCTCCGCCGCGGGATCTTCCTCCGCGAAGGAAGCGGGCAGCAGTACAAGGGTCATCATCAGGCTCAAAAGAAGAGCAATCAACCGTTTGCGCATGGTATACCTCCAAAGACAGTGATTATAGAACGAAGGATCGCCGTCGGACAGCGATCGATCGGAAAAGCCGTTACGGCGTATCAAGGATCACGCGGACCTCAAAGCCGATGTGCCGGAATCCCGTGTCGAACACATACACGAGCTCCCGCGGAACAGCGGCAAACGTGATCGTGCCGTTCTCGTCCGGCTGCGACGCTTCCCGCGTGCGGACCGTGACGCGGTCGAGATGTTCCGGCGAAACGAACGCGGAAAGATCGAACCGATACCCTCCGTTTCCGTCCGGCTCCGCCTTGTACGGACCGATCATAACGGTTTCGGCGATCCGGAACCGGTCCGCGTCCGCCGCGTTGATCGGCATGCTCTGCGCAAGCGTCAGTTCGGTAATCGGATTGTCGTCGCAGATGCAGTACGTCAGCTTCGTATACGCGGACAGATCGAGCTTTGTGAGCCGGTTCTTGTCGCACAGAAGGATCTCGATCGGCATGTCCGCAGGCAGCTTCAGCGTTTCGAGCCGGTTGTTGCCGCACGAAAGCAGGACAAGCCCCGTAAGGTTGCTGACGTCGAGCGACGTCAGCTGATTGAACGCGCAGTACAGGACCGTGATGTCCGGATTGCCGGAAAGATCCAGCTCGATGAGACCGCCGTAGTCGCAGTTCAGATAGGTCAGCTTCGGATTGTTCGAAACGTCCAGCTTGGTAAACCCTGCCTGCCACGCATCCAGCTTTTCCAGCGCCGGATTGTTTGTCACGTCGATGCTGCCGATCGGATTGCAGTAGCACTGCAGATCGACAAGCGCCGGGTTCTGCGTAACGTCCAGCCCTTCGATCGCGTTGTCGTTGCATTTCAAAACCTGCAGATCCGGATTGCCCGTGACGTCCAGCGCTGTCAGCCGGTTTTCCGAACAATCCAGCGAAACGAGCGCGCGATTCCGGGACAGGTCGATCGTTTCGATCGCGTTTTCGCTGCAGTTCAGCTCCTCAAGGTTTTTGAACAGCCCGATTCCGGTCAGATCGGCGACCTCGGCACGCGAGCAGTCCAGCGTCTTAACCGCAAGCAGCTCTTCCTCCGTCAGATAGCCTTTGTGCCGGTGCGGGATCTGCCGTTCGATCAGCGTGCGCAGCGATTCGTCCGGGAAGCTCTGCGCATCGACGGCGGTCCACGTCCTGCGGGAGCTGCGAACGGCAAGGAATACGATCAGCGCCGCCGCAAGCAGCGCAACTGCCGTAGCGATCCCGATGATCCGGATGTTCCGACGCTTGGTCGGCTTCTCGACCGCGGGCGCGATCGCCGGTTCTTCCTGCGCCGTTTCCGCTTCGGGTCTTTGCGGCGTGCTTTTTGCAGCGTCCGGCAGCGGTCCGCCCCGGAGAAACTCTGTCGCCGATATCTCAAAAATCGCGCAAAGCTCCAGAACCTGATCGTAATCGGGCAGGGTTTGCCCGTTCTCCCATCGGGAGATCGATTTATTGGAAACATTCAGACGCTCTGCGAGCTCTGCCTGCGTAAGATCCCTTTCCTTTCGGAGAGACGCCATGAAGGCGCCGATCTGGTTCTTATCTGCCATCTGTACATACCTCGTCTATTATTGATTATATCAGCTGTTTTTTACATTGAAAAGGACAGATCATGAGAATTCTTTTTTCTCAGACCGGTGGACAGTTCCCGAGAATTGTCAAAAACATGCCGGAACAGAGAGCAAAGCACCGGGAAAAACCTCCCGATGCTGTGAGAATTGCTTATTTTATTTCCGCTCGTTGATGTACCGGCAGGCAGCAAGCGCGGCGGTTGCGCCGTCCGCGACGGCGGTGGTGAGCTGCCGGACGAACTTCGACCGGCAATCGCCCGCAACGTAGACGCCCGGCGTTTCGGTGAGGCACTGCTCGTCGGTGTCGAAATAGCCGTAGGAATTGAGCTTTGCAAGGTCCTTGAACGGCTCGTTTTCGGGGATCAGTCCGATCGCGACAAACAGCCCGTCGCAGGCGATCTCGCGCTTCTGTCCGGTCGTGCGGTTTTCGACCTCCACGCCCGCGAGCGCTTCGCCGTTTTTCAAAAGCTTATTGATCTTGAGGTTTGTCAGCACGCGCACGTTTTTGCGCGATTCAAGCACCTGCTGCAGTCTCTGTTCGCCGGTGAGCATCGGCAGGTCCTGCAAAATGATAACCTCCTTGCACTTCTCCGCAAGCAGGATCGCTTCCTGCAGCGCGGAGTTGCCGCCGCCCGCGACGCAGACGGTCTGATCCGTATAGAAATCGCCGTCGCACACCGCGCAGAACGAGATGCCCTCGCCGACAAGCTCGTTTTCGCCTTCAAGCCCCAGCATGCGGTGCTTCACGCCGGTCGCAATGACCACGGTCAGCGCCTCGTAGCGCCCGCCCTCCTCGGTTTCGACGATCTTCAGCTTGCCTTCGATTTTGACGGAGATCGCGCGCTCCAGCTCGATGTCCGCGCCCTGGTGCAGGATCTGCTCGAGAAAGCGGTCCGCAAACTCGTTGCCGCTCATCTGGATCGTGCCGGGGTAGTTTTCGACCTTCGGGGAGTGTGTGATTTGTCCGCCGAAGCCGTGCTTTTCGAGCACCAGCACCGTTTTGCCGTTGCGCAGCGCATAGAGCGCCGCCGTCATCCCGGCGGGTCCGCCGCCGATCACGATCATATCGTACATATGGTTCCTCCTATGTAGTAGTTCAGTTTCTTTACAATCCCTCCGCCTCGTTCCTCGGCACCTCCCTTTGCACAAGGGAGGCTCCCGCGGAACAGAGGCCCCCTTGTGCAAAGGGGGCTGTCGCTGTTAAGCGACTGGGGGATTGTTGATCGCTTCTTTCACCTGTATGTCTATCCATTCGCAGACGCTTTGAAAGTTGCGATGGATTTCATTATTCGGGATCCGCAGAACACGAAGTCCATATCCGGACAGGAACGCGGTCCGCGCTGTATCGTATTCCACGCCCCACGTTTGGTAATGCTGCGATCCGTCAAGCTCGATGATAATCCTTGCTTTTGCGCAATAAAAATCCACAATGTAACTGCCAAGCACCTTCTGCCGCAAAAAGCGAATCGGATAGGTGCGGAGGAAATCGTACCAAAGATGCCGCTCTTCCGGCGTCATTTCCTTGCGCAGCGCTTTTGCGTTTCCGACAAGGTTCGGATTATGCTTGCGGATCATATCTTGTTCCTTTCAACAATCCCTCCGCCTCGTTCCTCGGCACCTCCCTTTGCACAAGGGAGGCTCCCGCGGAACAGAGGCACCCTTGTGCAAAGATGGTACGCGCGAGAAACGCGCGATCTGCCGCCGTAATGAAGCGAAGCGGAATGGAGCTTGCGGGGCTGTCGCTGTTAAGCGACTGGGGGATTGTCCTTATCTTCAAAACGATTCTCCGCAGGGAACTGCGGAGAATCGGATCATGCGATGCGGGATCGCTTATTTGTGCATCAGCCAGCCCTTGATGTCGCTGACGCCGCGGTAGCGCTCGATGCCGTCCTCCTTGATGAGCACGAGCGTCGGCGCCTGCTTGACGCCGTACTGTTCGACGAGCGCCTTCTCCTCGTTCGCGTTCAGCGCGGTGAACGGGATCCCCGCCTTTTCGAGCAGCATCGTCGCGACCTTGCAGTTCGGGCAGGTCGGCGTCTTGAACAGCAGGATCTTCGGATCCGCCGCGGTCTCGGGCACGACCGGCGCGCAGCAGGGCGCTTCCTGTACGGCTTCCGCCGCAGCTTCGGCGACCGTGTCGTCGGGCGCGGGGTTCGGTCCTTGATGCGTGAGGTGCGAACGGCCGATGTTGTAGACCTTGCGGTCCTTGAACTCCTGCGCCTTGCCGTCGTTCCAGTTCTGGACCGGACGGTAGTAGCCGGTGATGCGGGAGTAGACCTCGGTCTTCTGTCCGCAGATCGGGCAGGTGAAGTGCTCGCCCGTGATGTAGC
>JAEEGG010006971.1_pt1 | contig 26312 bp, 20 predicted proteins | sample 9134161 | NCBI WGS metagenome assembly JAEEGG01 (sample SAMN16246543, study PRJNA631951) | gut metagenome | biome: gut microbiome; feature: rumen; material: CR-attached | host: Bos | place: Iran: Karaj | collected 2018-10 | reverse complement strand
ACCTCGTAGCAGTTGAAACTCAACAGACATTCTTCGTACTCGCACTTGTCGATGGAAACCATGATGTCTGTCAACAGATAATCTTTCCTGTTCTTGAAGATAGGCCCCCATTCAATATCGCCTTTGCAGTTACCACGAAAACCTGCCGTACTTGTCCTCACCCACGACTTACCCGACAGCGTGTGCGGCTTGCTTTTCTTGCCAACCACGACTTCAGCCAGTTCGATTACCTTGTCTTTCAGTGTCACGGTCAGTTCGTGTCCGTCGGCGTAAGTCGTGTAGGGGATTGTCGCCGTCTGATAGGAAACGTGCGTGAAGGTCAGTTCGTCCTTGCGTCCTGCTGGTATTGTCAGCGCGAAGTGTCCCTGTGCGTCAGAGATAACGCCCACGCTGTCCTCTTCGATGCCGATACTAACGTATTCTACTTTTTCGCCTCTTTCGTTGACAACGTGGCCTGTAACCTTCGTCTGTGCCTGCCCCGCCATTGTGACGAGGGCGAGCAGTACGGTGATGATGGTTTGCTTGTTCATGTTCCTTGTTCGATATTGAGAAATGATATCTATTCTCACTCTGGCCAGATGTTGCTTAGCTGCTCAAAGAGATATGGGATGTGGGCAAAGGTATCGTCTTTCAACCCCAGCCTCACCATAATCAGATTCTTGTACGGATTCACATAGAGGATTTGCCCGCGGATGCCCATCGCATAGTAGCCCGGGAACTCCGGCTTGTCGGCTCCGATGCAACTGGTGTTGTACCAACAGAAATGGTAGCCTTCGTTGTCTCGGGAATAAGCCGTCGATTGCTCAATCCATGACTCGCTCACAATCCTCTTTCCGTTCCATTCGCCTCGGTTCAGATACAGACGACCGATTTTGGCAAGGTCTCGCATCGTCAAGGCAAGACCGCCGAAAGCATGGGCCGTGTGGTGCTTCTTGCTATCGTAGGAAATAAATGCAGTCGACTCCATACCAAGGGGCGTCCAGACTTTCTCGCAAAGGTAATCCGCATAGCTTCGGCCAGTGGCCCTTTCGAGAAGAACGCCAAGTACCTCGGTTGTCATACTTTCGTAGTTGTACACAGAGCCGGGCTCGCTTCGGAATTTCAGCTTTCTAATCTGTTTCGGGATGTTATGTCCGTAGTTCAGTCGGGCCATTGCATGAATACGCTTGAACTTCTTCGGCTTTATAATTAGCGAATAGGTGTCGTCGAAATCGAAGCCGCTGCGCATATCCAGCAAATGCCGGATGGTCAGCTTCTGCCATAGGTGATTCTTCTTTTTCAGTTCAGGCAGATAATCCGTCACGGCATCATCAGCGCTTTTGATATACCCCTCGTCAACTGCAATGCCACAAAGTAGCGACGTAACGGACTTGGTGACAGAGAAGACCCCGGCAATCCTGTTGGCTGCCATATCGCCCGTGCATTTCTCGTAAACGATGCTGTCGTTCTGGATAATCAGCACGCCCTGAGTTTCGGTCTTTTCTCTGATAGCATCCCACAACGTTGTGTTCTTATAGCGTTTGCCCTGATTAAAGAAATGCAATGTGTCAATCCAGTCACATTGCTGCGTAGACCGATGGAACGTGAAGGCATCCGAGCGATTGACGATGGTATCCTTCTGCTGTTTCTGATAGCTGAAACTGGTTGGACCGTATGCCCCATCTGCCTTGTAACCCCTTACGATAGTGCAGGAGGTCAATAATGTTAAAGTCATAGCGACGAGGACGAGCAGAAAGGCAACGGGTTGGCGACGGTAATCGCGAAGTGCTTGCAACCGATAGGGACGCAAGAACGTCGGGAATGCGGTGATGATGGTTTGCTTTATCATTGCTTGTAATAACTATTCTGCATCAACCTCCTTAATCTTTGCCAGCAGTTCAGCACGTTTGTCCTCGCTCGTGCCGTGGACGGCATGGCGGACAATGCCTTGCTTATCGACAACGACGGTGAAGGGGAAACCCTCGGTGCCAATCCATGACATCATGTCCTTGGCCTCGACGAGGTGCGTCCATGTGAAGTGGTGTTTGCCAGTTATTTTCTTGGCTAATTCAGCATCGTGGTAGGTGGCTGAGAAGAACATCACGTTGGGCAACTGTTCTTTCCATGTAGAGAGTTCTGGCATTTCGGCACGGCAGGGGCCACAGCCGGAGTACCACAGGTTGAGCACCATCACGTGGCCTCGGACGCTGTCGTTCGTCCATGTGCGCCCGTCAATATCCTTCTCGCTGAACTGAGGGAACGGCTCACCGGCTTTGGGCGAGTAGAATGTGCCGTCGGCCTTGACCTTCGCCTGTGTCAGTTCCTGCATCGTTGCCATCATGTTGACACCATTCAGGAACTGGTCGGCGTTGTGAACCTGCTCACGCGGGATGGCCTGACGGATGACCGACTTGGGTAAATCGACATTAAGTCCAATGGCTATCAGGCTATTTCCCTCTTTGTCCTTCAGCCGTGTCACGCTTGGTGTAGCATCAGGAAGTTTCGGCATTTCACGGAAGAAATAACCGTTGATTAGAAATTTCGGCACGACTGTATCAATACGTGCCTCTTGCGCTTGTCCCATCATCGCAACGAGGGCGAGCAGTGCGGTGATGATAGTTTTCTTGTTCATTTTATACCTTATTATTCTTTAAAACTATTCGCAAAGTTATTCTGAGTTTCTGAATTGAGCAAAGGAATCGGGTGGAATCTGCAAAAGGGAGTGTTACAGCGTTTTTGAAGTTAAAACACTGATAATAAGCAGAATAATGGAAAAACGGCTAAGAAAAAAGTGCCAAACTGTAACGCCTATTTATGGGCGATGGCCTCATATAGGAAAGAATTGCACCGTACCGACCACCAGATAGCTCATGCCCTCATTTCTGTGTCTACTGAAAAGGGGCAGTACAGTGGAACACCTATTTATGTAAAATATCGCATTCAAAACAAATGCTTTTATGTAAAATATCGTATTCTATAGCAATATTTTTATGTAAAATATCGCGTTTTACAATTTTTCTTTGTATTTTTGCACGCAAAAGCGAACACATATGATTGACAAAAGAACATTGGAATTCATCCTCACGGACCAACAAGAAGAATTGGAGACGAGAGCAGACGAAGTGTTGTGTCACAGACAGGAAGAGCAGTTTGTAGATACTAAAAGCACCCAAGCCCAAGTAGTCATTGGTGTCAGAAGAAGTGGTAAGTCCACCCTTTGCTATCAGGCGTTGCAAAGCAAAGGGGTGAAATTCGCATACGCTGATTTCGACGATGAACGGCTAGTAGACCTTCAGGCAAACCAACTGAACGATGTCTTGGAGATTCTGTATAAGATTTATGGCGACTTCCAGTACTTGTTTCTCGACGAGATACAGAACGTGGAGGGCTGGCACCTGTTCGTAAATCGTATGCTCAGAAAGAAGATGCACGTCATCATCACGGGTTCCAATGCCAAGTTGCTCAGCGGCGAGTTGGCCACGCATCTTTCCGGTCGTAACAAGGAGATACCGCTTTATCCTTTCTCCTTCAAGGAGTTCTGCACTATGAAAGAGGTGGATACAGATAGGCGTACTACAAAGGCAGAAGCCTTCCGAAGAGCTGCTTTCGACGAATACCTGAAGCAAGGTGGATTTCCTGAACTGCTGACCATCGAAGATAACAAAGGTTATGTTGGTACACTTGTCGAGAATATCTTGAAACGTGACATTGAACAAAGATACAAGATTGCCTACAAGGCGGCTTTCGAGCAACTTGCACACCACCTGCTCAACGTATCTCCTGCCATTGTTGTCACTACCGACCTGGCCAATTTGTTTCATTTCAAGTCAGAACACACAGCAAAGAACTATGTGAAGTACCTTAAGGAGGCTTATATGCTAATAGGCATTCCGAAGTATTCACAAAAGAGCAAACAGAGAACTGTGCAGGAGAAAGTCTATGCCGTTGATGTGGCCATGATGGATCAGCGTGAGAATGCTTTTGCAGGAGAGAACTTGGGACATCGTCTTGAGACTATTGTAGCTATACATCTTATTAGGAAATGCAAGGCAGATGGATTGGATGTTTACTATCTGAACGACCGTTCCGGTGAATGTGATTTTGTGGTATGCAAGGGTAATCAGGTGGTGCAGGCCATACAAGTGTCATACGACATTTCTGCCGAGAAGACACGCAAGCGAGAAATAAGCGGTCTTCTTCTTGCTGCCAGGCAAACAAAATGCGAGAACTTGTTGTTACTCACCGACCATGAAAGTGAAGACATTGAACAAGACGGCCATCGAATGAAAATTCAGCCAGTCTATGAATGGTGTATTGAATTAGGTATATGAGACAAAGAAAAAAGTGCCAAACTGTAACGCCTATTTATGGGCGATGGCCTCATAAAGCTGTAACATTTGACGCTTCAGGAGGTCGGCATCGAGACCATTGGTGAGAGAGTCACGATAGGCACGGCCGTAGAACAGGGCGATGAATGTCTGGGCCATCAGCTCCGTATCAATGGCTAGCTGAACCTCTCCACGCTCTACTGCACGACTGATGACTTGCTGCCATACCTGCTGTTCACGGGTGATGGATTGCTGCTGCCGTTCGGAGAGATCTGGGAAGAGGGCGGCTATCTGCTGGATAATACTGAGATAGGCCCGGCTGCACTCCACAAGCGTTACGCCTTCACCCATCAGCATCATCAGTTCTTTCATGGTGCGTTTCACGCCATCGATATAGGCATCGATGAACTCCCTGAGCGAAGGATCCTCACCTACACGGATCTTTGTGTCAATGCTTTGACGGTCTAAGACATATTGTTCAACCACCTGACGGAACAGATCGAGCTTGGAATCCGCATAATGGAAGATGGCTCCACGACTCATGCCGGTGGCCTTCTCGATGTCACCGAGGCTCACACCGTCGTATCCATGGAGGATAAAAAGACGGAACGTGGCGTTAAACAATTCTTCTTTATGACTCTTGCGCATAATCTCTCTCCTTCTGTTTGCAAAGGTACATTATTTATTTGAAATATGCTACGTTATGATTAAAAAAGATGAATTATGAGTTAAAAATACCAATCGGTCGGTTTTTTTTTAAAGTTATTGTATATCTTTGCAGAAAAATCTGCAATTATGAAGAAGATTGTTTGGATACTGATGATCATCGCCATGATGGCTGGTTGTAATGAGGCGCGGAATCCGCAGTTAAAGGAGGCGGCAGAGATTGTGCATCAACGCCCTGATTCCGCACGCGTATTAATCAGTAAGGTGGATACGGCATCGCTCGGCGAGGCGGACAGAATGGAATACAACCTGCTGAAGGTGATGACGGACTATATCGTGCTGCATCAGGCAGAGAGCGATTCGCTCATATCGACCTGTGTCGATTACTACGACCATCATGGCGATGCCTGGCATCGCGGGAGGGCTTACTACTACAGGGCAGGTATCAGAATGAGAGTGTTGGGCAGGATGGTTGATGGCGTCAAGGATTATAAGATGGCTGAGAGGATTGCTGAGGATGCGGATGAGGAACTGCTGAAGAACATGGTGTACGAGAATCTGGCATACGCCAACTATTATTGCCTCAACCACACGCTCATACTGAATTGTTCACAGAAATTCGTTGAGAGCAGCCGCAAAATGAATGACAGCGTGATGGTGATGAGAGGCCTTCAGATGTGTGCAGCTGCTTACGCGCAGATGAAGATGAAAGACAATGCTTATCATTGCATCGTCAAGAGTATGGATTATATTGACCTGGCTGACAGTCTGTTGCGATCTGACATCTATTGCAATGTCGGAGTCATGTATCAGGAAAAGGATGATGAACGAAATGCCCAAAAATATCTGGATTTATGGAAAAAGTATAAGACGGCTGCCAGTATTAAAGGGAATGTAACCGAGGCTCGCCTTCTGAAAGCGCAAGGACATTATGAGGAGGCCATAGAGGTTGTGAAGGACTGTATCACTATGAAGGATCCATATTTGCGTATCAATGCGATGGAGTTACTAGCAGAGCTGTATGAACTGACGGGTGATAAGGGTGAGGCTCTGGAAGCGAAGAAGCAAGTGGATGCATATAAGGACTCGGTCATGACGGTTAATCATAGTCTGGAGATAGCCGACTGGCAGCAGAAGTATGATGAAGAGCGATGGGAGGAGAAGTCGCAAAGGAAGATGATGGAAATGGCTGGCATCATCACCGTTATAGTGCTGGCATTGGCAATTGGTGTCTGGTGGCATCGCAGAAGAGTTAAGGCGTTGGGGTTTCAGCTTGACGAGCATGCCAGAAGGATGACTGAAAACCTGATGGAGATAGAACGACTGCAGGAAAGCGGTGAGGCCAGTGAACAGACCATCGCCGAACTGAACAGGCAGATAGAGACCAGCCGCCAGCGCATCTCGAACAAACTGCTCGTCGGCACGAGGTGCTTTGTAAGAATGCAACAGAAGGAATGCATTGCCGACATAACGTCAGAGGAAAGACAGTGTCTGATAGACTACTTCGCCCTGTTGCGCCCCAAACGTTGGCAGGAATGGGAACGTACTTACGCTTCGCTTACGCCTTCACAATACGTCTTCCTCATCCTTCAAGATGATCTGCACTATAATGACGACTCCATAGCCCAAATCCTCAACGTCAAGCCCGCTTCCCTCCGCACCCTGCGCTCACGCATCAAAGGGCGGGAGATGTAGAGATGTCTGTGAAATTAGTCAATAGACACGGGGCCCGAAGATGGCGGTTCCGATGCGTACCATCGTGGAGCGGGTCTCGAGAGCTATCTCGTAGTCATCGCTCATACCCCAAGACCGCTCACAGAAGGCATCGTCGTCGGCGAAGTAACGGGCCTTCACCTCGTCGAAGAAGTCGGCAGCTGTCTGCATCTCGCGGCGTATCTGTTCGCTGTCGTCGGTGAGCGAGGCCATCATCATCAGTCCGCAGATACGTACGTGCTCCATCGTGCGCCACTCTCCTGCTGCGAGCAGCTCCCGGCAGTCGTCGAGGGTGAGTCCGTACTTCGTGGCTTCCTCGGCGATGTGCAGCTCGAGCAGCACGTCGACGGTGCGCCCGCACTTGGATGCCTGTTTCTCGATCTCACGGAGCAGGCGGATGGAGTCGACGACTTCGATCATCGAGACATAGGGCGCGATGTACTTCACCTTGTTGGTCTGCAGGTGACCGATGAAATGCCACTCGATATCGCCTGGCAGCTCGCCGTGCTTCTGCCGGAGCTCCTGCTCATGGCTCTCGCCGAAGACGCGCTGGCCCTCCTCGTAGGCGGCCATGATATAGTCGGCGGGATGGTATTTGGAGATAGCCACGAGGCGCGTGCCCTCAGGCAGCCGGTCGAGCACCTGGTGCAGATGGCCCTTCACATCGAAGTCTGTCATCACTGGTCGTATTCGGGTTTGTCGTCGGACTTCTTCTTGAGGTACTCGAAGACGTCCATGATGGTAGTCTCTGCGACGCTGGAGATGACGTAGTCGATCATCGTGCCGCCCATCACCTCGTCGATGTTCTTCACGGCGCCGTTCAGCGAGCCGGCCTGCACGAGGTAGGTCACTGCGGAACGCTTCTCCTTCTCTGTCTTCTCGTCGATGGTGATAAACTGCAGGCGGGCCTTGTACCACTTGTCGGCCATCTCGTCATCGGAGAAGAAGATCTCCTTATAGGCGGCCTTCTTGATATCAGCCACGTCGAACTCGCCGCTGATGTAGCTGGACATCTCTTCTATGATACGCTCCTCGGCCTCGCTGAAGCTCAGCGCGTCGACCACGTAGTTCTCACTCACTTTCTTCTGCAAGCCGTCTTCCATCACTTTCTCATAGCGGATCTTGCATTCAAACCAAATTGCTGTTCTTGATCTCATTATACCTTAATATATATTCTATTTTATTGTTTGTCCTTGTCGAGCGCCTGCATCTTCTTGTTGGTAATCTGCTCGATGATCTGCGAGGCGATGCCGTTGGCGCGGTCCACGCTCATGTTTGCCGACTTTGCCAGCTCCTCCTGCTTCTTGGCCAGCTCCTCGGTCATCGACTTGCTCTTCATCATGAACTCCTTCTCCGACATGTTCATATTCTCGTTGTTATAGACCTTCGAGATGATGGCGTCGGCCTCCTTGGCGAACTGCTTACGGAAGATCTGCTCGGCCTTGGCGTTGAACTCGCGCATCTTCTTCTCATCGACGCCAAGAGAGTCCTTGATATGCTTCTGGCGGCTGACGATGGCAGCGATGGTGGCGGAGTCGGCGTCGCCTCCAATGCCGAAGAGCAGCTCGTCGTCCTCCATCAGCTCGTCGGGGATAGGCTCCTCCACGGGTTTCACGAACTCCACGTCGTCGGGCGCAGGCAGCAGGTACAAGAAGAGTCCGAGGATGCAGAGGGCAATGGCGAGGGCTGCTGCACCGGCCGTAGCCGTGCGCCTCAGGTTGGAAGCGTTCTGCATGGCTTTATAGAAGTCGGTGATGCTCGCATAGCGCCCTTCGGGATTCTCGGCGGTGGCCTTGGCGATGACCTTCTTCAGTTCGAAGGGCAGGCCCGACGACTGATAGAGCCAGAGGATGAACTTGGCCAGGGCGAATACATCGGAGCGGGCATCGGCCTTGGCGCCACTAAACACTTCGGGTGCCACAAAGTCCTCCACGCCCTCGTAAAGCACATCCTGATCCAGATTCCTGTAGAACGAGCCGTGGAAGAGCAGGCGTACAGACCCGTCGTTCTTTCTCACGAAGACGTTCGAGGGTGCGAAGCAAAGGTGATACACGCCTTGATCGTTGAGCTGGCTGGTGATATCCACCAGTTCACTCACGGTCTGCCGGATGAAGTCCTTCTTTGCCACGATGGAAGGATTTTCGTTCAGCAGCTGACCGATGGTGATAAAGTTTCCCACCTCGACGGCCACGGCATAGACGTCATCGTCGCCCTCATTGGGTGCAAAGTGGAGCTGATGCTTGTTACTGAACTTGGCCATGGTCTCCACTTCGGTCTTCAGCGCATGGGAGAAGGCCACATGGTCGGCTACCTCATCGTGGAATTCCACAAAGTTTGTATACTTGCCGTCGATGAGTCGTTTGCAGAAAATACCGTATGGAAGCCTGATCCGGGCAGTCTTACGGATGTCACGAGTCTCTAACAATTCCTCAAAATTCATCGTCATTTCTCAATTTGTTGGGCAAAAGTAAGCATAAAATCTGAAAAAAAGCAATAATTAATTTTTTTTTCGTACCTTTGCACCGATTTTTTAATTATAACACAAAGAAAAGATGCCTGAAATATCAGTCCGTGGACTTGAGATGCCCGAGTCGCCTATCCGGAAACTCGCACCTCTGGCCGCTGCCGCCAAGAAAAGGGGAACAAAGGTCTATCACCTGAACATCGGCCAGCCCGACCTGCCAACACCGCAGGTGGGCCTTGACGCGCTGAAGCAGATAGACCGTGAGATCCTGGAGTATTCGCCCTCGCAGGGATACCTGAGCTACAGGGAGAAGTTGGTCGACTATTATGCCAAGTACAATATTAATGTGACAGCCGACGACATCATCATCACGTCGGGCGGTAGCGAGGCGGTGCTCTTTGCCTTCCTCTCCTGCCTGAATCCAGGTGATGAGATCATCGTGCCGGAGCCAGCCTACGCGAACTACATGGCCTTTGCCATCTCTGCAGGCGCCAAGATCCGTACCATCGCCACCACCATCGAGGAAGGTTTCTCGCTGCCAAAGGTGGAAAAGTTCGAGGAACTCATCAATGAGCGCACCCGCGCCATCATGATCTGCAACCCCAACAACCCCACAGGCTATCTCTATACCCGCCGCGAGATGAACCAGATTAGGGACCTCGTGAAGAAGTACGACCTGTATCTCTTCTCTGACGAGGTGTACCGCGAATATATCTACACGGGCTCTCCATATATCTCCGCCTGCCACTTGGAAGGTATCGAGCAGAATGTCATCCTCATCGACTCCGTATCGAAGCGCTATTCCGAGTGCGGCATCCGTATCGGTGCTCTGATTACAAAGAATGTGGAAGTGCGCAAGGCGGTGATGAAATTCTGTCAGGCGCGCCTCTCCCCTCCCCTCATCGGACAAATTGTCGCCGAGGCCTCACTAGATGCCCCTGAGGAGTATTACCGTGACGTCTACGATGAATATGTGGAGCGCCGTAAATGCCTCATCGATGGCCTGAACCGCATCCCCGGCGTCTATTCGCCCATCCCCATGGGAGCTTTCTATACGGTAGCTAAGCTGCCTGTGGACGATGCAGAGGCCTTCTGCCGCTGGTGCCTGTCTGAGTTCAACTACGAAGGTGAGACCGTCATGATGGCTCCCGCCGCAGGCTTCTATACGACTCCCGGTGCCGGCATCAATCAGGTGCGTATTGCCTACGTGCTGAAGAAGGAAGACCTGGAACGGGCGCTCGTCGTACTTCGCAAGGCTCTGGAGGAATACCCTGGAAGAGTGGACGAAGATTGACAGACAATTGATAATCGTTGAACTGACAATTGAATTTTCCGTTTTTCATAGCCAGACGCATCTACAGTGACAAGGGCGACAAGCGTAAGGTGAGCCGCCCTGCCATCCGTATTGCCATCATCGGCGTGGCAATCGGACTGGCTGTCATGATTGTCACCGTCAGCGTCATCTTCGGGTTCAAACACACGATCAGGGACAAAGTGGTGGGATTCGGAAGTCATATCCAGGTTTACAACATCCTGACTTACAGTGGTTCCACGCCCCACCCCATCTGTGCAGACGACAGTCTGATGGATGTATTGAGAAGCGTGGAAGGCGTGAAGAACGTAGAGCGATACACCACCACGCAGGGCATCCTGAAGACCGATGAAGACTTCCTGGGCGTGGTCTTCAAGGGCATCGGGCCGGAATACGACACCAGTTTCCTGCAGCAACACCTGAAGGAGGGCGAGATACCACAGTTCAGCGATTCCACCAGCCACTACCAGCTACTGCTATCGAAGATGATTGCCGACAAACTGAGGCTGAAGACCGGTGACAAAGTCTTTGCCTATTTCATCGACAACGAGGATGTCAGGACGAGGAAATACACGGTCTGCGGCATCTATCAGACCAATATGACCAGATTCGATGAGAGTCTCTGCTTCACCGATATCTACACCGCCAACAAACTGAACGGCTGGAACAAGGATCAGATCACAGGTGTGGAGATCACCGTCAGTGACTTCGAAAGACTCCAGGAGACCGCTGACAGATTCGTGGTTCAGGTCAACCGTTCGCTCGACAATGAAGGAAACTGCCTGGTAAGCGACACTATCTATGAGCTGTATCCGCAAGTATTCTCCTGGCTGGAGCTGCTTGACATCAATGTGTGGATCATCCTGGCACTGATGGTCTGCGTGGCAGGCTTCACCATGATCAGCGGACTGCTTATCATCATCCTGGAACGGACGCAGATGATAGGTGTCCTCAAGGCACTCGGTGCGCGCAACAATGCCATCCGCCATACCTTCCTATGGTTCTCGGTGTTCATCATCGGACAGGGACTTTTCTGGGGCAACGTCATCGGCATAGGAATCGTCGTCATCCAACAGTTGACAGGCATCGTCACCCTTGATCCGCAGATCTATTACGTCACCGAGGCCCCGATGGAACTGAACATCCCCATCATCCTCCTCATCAACTTGGCAACACTGCTGATCTGTGTCTTCGTACTCATCGCTCCCAGTTATCTCATCTCGCACATACATCCGGCAAAATCGATGAGATACGAGTAATTTTTGTCTTATTTTTCACTAATTCTCGTTAATTTTGTCGCTAAACGCAAATTATTGCACATTTTTTTTTGAAATGTGCAGAAAAAGATATACCTTTGCACAAAATTTAAAAAATTGTGCAATTTAAATGGAATCATTTAGCAGTTTTAATGCTTATATCCAAAAAGCGATTATAGAGAACTGGGACAAGGATGCACTGACTGACTACCAAGGAATCACTCTCCAGTTCCACGATGTAGCGCGCAAAATAGAAAAAATACATATTGTCTTCGAGAATTGCGGTGTTCAGAAGGGGGACAAGATAGCCATCTGCGGAAGAAACTCCGCTCATTGGGCTGTCGCATTCCTCGCCACATTGACCTACGGAGCCGTTGCCGTTCCCATCTTGCATGAATTCAACGGCGAATCCATCCAGAATATCGTCAATCACTCAGAGGCAAAGCTGCTCTTCGTAGGCGATTATGCCGTGAAGACTATCGATGCCGATGCGATGCCTGCCCTCGAAGCCATCTTCAACCTCCCCGACTTCTCGATTTACATCTCACGTTCGGAAAAAGTCACCTACGCCCGAGAACACCTGAACATGCTGTTCGGCAGCAAGTATCCCAGGGCGTTCCGTGCAGAGCACATCAGTTATCACAAGGACAAGGCCGATGAGCTGGCACTCATCAACTATACCAGTGGAACGACTGGGTTCTCGAAGGGCGTAATGCTTCCCTACCGTGCGATATGGGGCAATGTGGAGTTCATCATGAGCAGGCTGGGCAGCAAGGTGAAGCCTGGCGACAATCTGCTCAGCATCCTCCCCATGGCCCACATGTATGGCATGGCCGTAGAGTTCCTCTTCGGATTCTGTAACGGCTGTCATCTTTTCTTCCTGACCCGCCTGCCGTCGCCGGCCATCATCGCACAGGCTTTTGCCGATGTCAGACCCACGCTGATTGTCACCGTGCCCCTGATTATTGAGAAAATCATCCGCAAACGCGTTTTCCCGAAGATCCAGAGCAATGGCATGCGGCTCCTGCTTGCCATGCCCGTAGTATCAAAGAAGGTGAAGGAGCGCATCTGTCAGGAGGTAAACAAAGCTTTCGGAGGCAGGTTCTACGAAGTCATCGTAGGCGGAGCAGCCCTCTCCAAAGAGGTGGAGGAATTCCTGCTTTCCATCAACTTCCCCATCACCGTGGGCTATGGCACGACAGAGTGTGCACCGCTGATCTCCTACTGTGACTGGTCGATATTCAAAGCCGGCTCCTGCGGCACACCCGTGGACCGCATGGAAGTGAAGATCCTTTCCAGCGATCCTGAAAACATAGCCGGAGAGATTGTCACGAAAGGTACCAACCTCATGCTGGGCTACTTCAAGAATGAGGAAGCCACGCGTCAGACCATCGATGAAGAAGGATGGTATCACACCGGCGACCTGGCTACGATGTCGCCCAGCGGCCACATCTTCATCCGTGGACGCATCAAGAACATGCTCCTCGGCGCCAACGGGCAGAATGTCTATCCTGAGGAAATAGAAGACAAACTCAATGCGATGGCAATGGTCTCCGAGAGCCTTGTCATCCAAAGAGGAGAGAAACTCGTGGCACTCGTATATCCCGATCAGGACGAGGTGGTCAGCTTCAACCGGGATGAACTCGAGAAGATCATGGAGCAGAACCGCCAGGAGTTGAACAGCATGCTGCCGGTCTACAGCCGTATCTCCGCCATTGAACTCCATGACGAGGAATTTGCAAAGACACCTAAAAAAAGTATCAAACGCTACCTATATCAGAATCACTAATCGCGTATGGAACAGATACCAAGTTTTAACGCTCTCATCCAGAAGAGCATCTTAGACAATTGGGACCGCGACGCTCTGACCGATTTCAAGGGACAGACCCTTCAGTTCCATGATGTTGCCAGAAAGATTGAGAAACTGCACATCCTTTTTGAGAATAGTGGCATACAGAAAGGAGACAAGATTGCCCTTTGCGGGCGCAACTCATCACAGTGGGCCGTTGCCTTCCTGGCTACACTGACATATGGTGCCATCGCCGTACCCATCCTGCACGAATTCAACGCCGAGCAGATTCACAATATCGTGAACCATTCTGAATCAAGGCTGCTCTTTGTAGGAGACCATGTGGCAACCATCATAGACCCGCAGGCCATGCCGACACTCGAGGGTATCATCAACAACCCCGACTATTCGCTGATGATCTCCAGAACTGACAAGCTGACCTATGCCCGCGAACACCTGAACGAGCTCTATGGCAAGAAGTTCCCCAAATACTTCCGCAAGCAACATATCAATTATTATATCGAACAGAGCCCCGACGAGCTGGCCGTCATCAACTACACAAGCGGCACCACGGGATTCTCGAAAGGCGTGATGCTTCCCTACCGGGCGCTGTGGTCGAACTATGACTTTGCCTGTGACGTGCTGGGCGACATTATCAAGGCCGGCGACCCCATCATCTCCATGCTGCCGATGGCCCACATGTACGGCATGGCCTTCGAGTTCATCTTCGAGTTCCTGCACGGCTGTCACGTCTATTATCTGAACCGTGTGCCCTCGCCTGCCATCATTGCCCAGGCATTGCAGGAAGTCAAGCCCGTCATCGTCATTGCCGTCCCGCTGATCATCGAGAAGATCATCCGCAAGAAGGTGTTCCCGAAGATCCAGAACAACCGCATGCGGATTCTGCTTCAGATGCCAGTCATCTCGAAGAAGGTACGCGAGATGATCTGCCAGGAGGTGCTGAAGGCCTTCGGTGGCAGAATGTACGAAGTCATCATCGGCGGTGCTGCCCTCAATCAGGAGGTGGAGCATTTCCTGAAACGCATTGATTTCCCCTACACGGTAGGCTACGGCGCTACGGAGTGCGCACCGATCATCTGCTACCGCGACTGGCACACCTTTGCCCCAGGCTCCTGCGGGCGCGCCGCCCGTCACCAGCAGGTGAAGATCCTATCCCCTGACCCAAGGCATATTCCAGGTGAGATCCTGACAAAGGGTCCGAACGTCATGCTGGGCTACTATAAGAACGAGGAGGCTACGGCAGAGACCATCGACCGCGAGGGCTGGTATCACACTGGCGACTTGGGCACGATGGATGATGACGGCAACGTGTTCATCAACGGACGCTCGAAGAACATGCTGTTAGGCCCCAGCGGACAGAACATCTACCCTGAGGAAATCGAAGACAAGCTCAATTCCATGACCCTCGTCGTAGAGAGCATCGTCGTACAGCGCGACAACAAGCTCGTGGCACTTGTCTATCCTGACATGGACGAGGTCAAGAACATGGGATTCTCCGACGAAGACCTGAGAAACGTGATGGAGCAGAACCGCAACGGACTGAACGAGATGATTCCCGCCTATGAGAAAATCACGGAGATTGTGATCCAGAAAGAAGAGTTCGAGAAGACGCCGAAGAAATCCATCAAGCGCTATCTTTACCAGTAAGATACAGAAATCCCCTCCACACCGGAGGGGATTCTTGTTACTTATTCGTATTCATAATAATACCAGTAGGTACCCCGATACTGTTCCTCCACCTTCACGTGGCGCTCACTCTGCCGGGGATATTGCTTCTCAAGCTCCTGCAGATTGTCATAGTCTTCATCCATCACAGGATAATGATAGACGATGACGGGGTGTGAGCGCAGATGGGTATAGAGTGTCAAAGCCTCGCGATAATGCTTGGGCAGACTGTCGTTGACGGCATAATACTGCGTGAGCTTATGGGCGAAGCGGTCAATCTGCCTGTCTATCAGATAGCCGCACAGCAGATAGTCGGCAGCTGCCATGTTCTGAACGGTGTCGCGTTGCATGATCAGTTCCAGGTAACGGGCGGGAGACATCTTTGAAGCCGGTCGTGCGCCAAACAGCCTATACAGGCTATCCGCAGGATACATCACTACACTCGACAGACTGTCAGTAGGAAGCATCATCGCGCTCGATCCCGTCACAGGATACTCGAAAAGATGCTCTCCCAACTGATTTTGGCGGGCAAGGGCAAACATACGGAGCATCAGTAGGTTACCGTCGCTCTCCAACGACTTCTTCCCTACTTTCAGCGCACCATCGACATCACCCTCCAACAGACAGCGCTCCACCTTCATCCGATAATGGAACACGGCATTCGTATTCCCGATCCATGCCACACAGATCATCATCAGCGACATGATCAGCATGTTGATCCACATCGGGCGAGACACGAAGTTATAGCTGCTGTCTTCCTCCACCTCTTGAGCCAAACGGGCCACCAGCATAAACGCCAGCCATAGAATCAAGATCAGCACGACGAGCCACCAGGAGAATCCATATTCCACGCCAGTATCACCCTGCATCGTCACCGAGCTGATCATGGCCAGGGCGAGCATGGATGGCAGATAGGTAAAGGCATGCATGCGCTTTTTCAGGCGGATGGATGCATAGACTACCAGCTGCAGGATCACGAGTGAGAGCGTGATGAGTATGGCTCCCACCAGGCTGTTGTAATGCGTCAGCCCATTGCTCAGCACATGCTGGGCCATCATCAGCACATCCGACTGGAAGAAGAAGAGCCAGCAGAAGGAGAACAACACAAAAACAATAGCACACATCACGCGGATAGTGACGGTGCTACCGTTTTTGTTCGGATGATTATAATTCATTATCTATATTTTAAATCTTCTTCAAAACCACGGCAGAGCGGGCCGGGATGTAGAGCTTCAGCCACTCCTTGTGATCCTTCACGTAGAGCGGGTCGAAGTTCGTGAAGTGAGTCAACGAGTCATCGGCAAAGCCGTTGCCTCCGAAGTCCTTCGAATCGGTATTCAGCATCACCTTGTAACTGCCTGTAGGAACGAGGAATCCGTAATCGGTATAGCTGCGCGTCGGCGAGAAGTTGAATACAAACACGAGGTCGCCACGCATGAAGCAGAGCACCTTGTCGCCCTCATCGTGCCAGATTTCCACAACGGGCTTATCCTGGAAGTTACGCACCGTCTTGATGGTCTTCAGCATCTCACGGTCAAAGTCGCCCAGCCAGTGATAGCAGAGATCCTTGTTGTCTACAAGGTTCCACTGACGGCGGGCATACTTATATGACCAGCCGTTACCCTCACGCGGGAAGTCAATCCACTCAGGATGTCCGAACTCATTGCCCATGAAGTTCAGGTAGCCGCCGTTGATAGCCGCACAGGTCACCAGACGGATCATCTTATGCAGGGCAATACCGCGCTGGGCAATATCGTTCACGTCCTTCTTGGCGAAATGCCAGTACATATCGGCATCGATGAGCCGGAAGATGATGGTCTTGTCGCCCACAAGTGCCTGATCGTGACTCTCGCAATACGAGATGGTCTTCTCATCCGGGCGGCGGTTTTTGACCTCCCAGAAGATACTCGTCACGTTGATGTCCTCATCGCGCACTTCCTTGATGGTCTTGATCCAGTAATCGGGGATATTCATCGCCATGCGGTAATCGAAGCCGTAGCCTCCATCCTCAAACTTGGCAGCCAGGCCAGGCATGCCCGACACCTCTTCGGCAATGGTGATGGCATCGGGATTCACCTCGTGGATGAGCTTGTTGGCCAGCGTCAGGTAGCAGATGGCGTTGTCATCCTCATGTCCGTTGAAGTAGTCACCGTAGCCTCCGAAGGCCTCGCCGAGTCCATGAGAGTAATAAAGCATCGAGGTGACGCCATCGAAGCGGAATCCGTCAAACTTGAACTCCTCGAGCCAGTACTTGCAGTTAGAGAGCAGGAAGTGGAGCACATCGTCCTTGCCATAGTCAAAGCAGAGTGAGTCCCATGCCGGATGCTCATGGCGGTCGCCGGGATAGAAGAACTGGTTCGGGTCACCGGCAAGATTGCCAAGGCCCTCCACCTCGTTCTTCACGGCGTGAGAGTGTACAATATCCATGATGACAGCCACCCCGTTCTTGTGGGCGGTGTCAATCAGTTCCTTCAGCTCTTCAGGCGTACCGAAACGTGAGCTCGGCGCAAAGAACGACGAAACATGGTAGCCGAACGACCCATAGTAGGGATGCTCCTGGATAGCCATCACCTGAATACAGTTATAGCCGTCCTTGATGACGCGCGGCAGCACATTGTCCTTGAATTCAGTATAGGTGCCTACCTTCTCGGCATCCTGTCCCATACCCACATGGCACTCATAGATGAGCAGCGGGTTCTTCTTGGGCTTGAAGTTCTTCTTCTGGAACTCATATTTCTTCTCGGGGTTCCACACCTGGGCAGAGAAGATCTTCGTGTTGTCATCCTGTACGACGCGGCGGCACCAGGCTGGGATGCGCTCGCCCTCGCCTCCGTTCCACTTCACCTTCATCTTATAGAGCTGTCCGTGTTTCAGGGCCTTCTCCGGCAGTTTCAGCTCCCAGTTGCCCGTACCCTCAATGTGCTTGCAGCGGTACTTTTCGTCTTCCTGCCAGTTATTGAAGTCACCGATCAGGTAGATATCGGTGGCATTAGGTGCCCACTCGCGGAACACCCAGCCCTTGGCAAGCTTGTGAAGTCCGAAGTAAAGGTGACCCGTAGCAAAGTCCGAGAGTGTCTTCTTGCCGTTCTGGGTCAGCTTGTTGATCATCCACAGCGCATGGTCATGACGGCCGCGGATGGCTGCCTCAAACGGTTCCAGCCATGAGTCATTTCTAACCAGACCGATATGTTCGGGCTCTTTCTGGACTTCAGTCTTCGGAGCTGCCACCTTCTTAGTGGCACACTTCCTTGCACATGCTTTCTTGGGGGCGACTGCCTTCTTGGCGGCAGGCTTCTGCGTGGTTTCTTTCTTTGTTGCCATAGAGATATTTACGATTTACTTATTTACGATTTACATATTTACGATTTACGATTTATTGGGCTGCGACCTTGAAGATTGCTTTTTTGATTTCCGGTTCATCAATGATGCAGGGGGCATGTCCGTCCTGAGGGAAGAAGATCGCCATCTGCCCGGGGGTCACCGTCACGTAGGTCTGAGCCTTCGTGTCACCATATTTCGTGATGTCCTTCTCGGCGTTGTATTCAAAGTCAGGAAGGTCACAGAGCGGCGTATAGCCGAATGTCTCGGGGCAGGTAATGGGAATCTGGATATCTATCATCTCGATATGCGTCTCCAGGAAGGCTGTGTCCTTCGTACGCTGCTTGGCCACCGAGAGATTCAGCATCAGTTCCTTGTCCTTGATGGGATACTTGCCAGGCTCCATTGCCTGGAGGTCATGAGACTTCAAAAAATCCACTACGTCGGCAAACAACGGGTTCAGAGTCGTGTATTTGCCCAGATTGTCAACAGTATCGATGATCATAACGATTATATTTTTAAGTTTGTCTGCGTCTTATTTCAGCTGTCTGTGTCCGCGGGTATAGATGCCCTGAGCCGTGATCTTCCCGTTGCGGTCCTTCTCCACGAAGTTCCCGTCGCGGACATCATCTTTGTAGATACCCTCGAAGCGGTTGCCGTCCTTATCCTCCTCGATGAAGGGGCCGTCGCGCTTTCCATTGTTGAAATAGCCCTTGATCTTCGAGCCGTCGGCGAAGCGGGCTATGCACTCGCCGTGAGGGCGACCGGCCTTGAAGGTGCCTTCGACAGTGTCGCCGTTCTTCTTGGTCAACTTGCCCTTGCCGTCCTGCTTGTCAGCTTTCCAGGAACCCACATAGGTGTCGCCGTTCTTCCATGTGAACGTGCCCTGACCCTGCTTGTCGCCTTTATGGAACTGACCTGTGTACTTGTCGCCGTTGGCATACTTGAAGATGCCCGTACCCGTGCGCTCACCCTTCACGTAGTCGCCCTCGAACACGTCGCCGTTCTGGAACTTATAGATACCCCGGCCGTTCATCTCGTCCTCCGACCACTGGCCGATATAGGTGTCGCCGTCGGCATACCTGAAGGTACCCTTGCCCCAGCGCATGTTGTCCTTCCAGTCGCCGTCGTAGGTCGAGCCGTCACCCCAGTCGAAGTAGCCCTTGCCGTTTTTCTTGTCGTTCAGCCAGTCACCCTTGTAGAAGGCTCCTCCGGCAAAGGTGTACATGCCCTTCCCCGAGCGCTTGTCCTGCCGCCACTCCCCGTCGTATTTATCGCCGTTGAAGTAGTACATCACGCCGTGTCCGTGCTGGTAGTCACGGAACCAGAGGCCATCGTAGCGGTTGTTGTTCGAGAAGTAATAGATGCCATTGCCGTGCTGCTGGTCCTGGAACCACTCACCCTCGTACTTCTCACCGTCGAAGAATGTGTAGGTGCCGAATCCCTGGCGCTTGCCCTTCACGTATTCGCCCTCATACACATTACCGTTCTTATACGTTGTCTTTCCCTTGCCCCAGGGTTTGCCCTGGAACATTTCGCCCTGATAGGTTCCGCCGTCCTTTGTCTCGGTAGAGCCGAGGGTGATTTTCTGAGCCGCAGCCGACATCGGCAGCAGCATTGTGAGGGATAGGATATATGCTTTAATTGTTGACATGTTCTAAATTTTTGAAATCATGTGCAAATTTAAGAATATTTTCCGACATAGCCAAAATTTTCAAATACTTATTAACGTTTATTTCCGAATATTTATTACCTTTGCAGCCAGTATGAAATTTATCGCCATTATTCCTGCCCGCTACGCATCAACGCGCTTTCCGGGCAAGCCGCTGGCAGTTCTCGGCGGAAAGACTGTCATCCAGAGAGTTTACGAACAGGTGAAGAGCGTGCTCGATGAGGTCTACGTGGCTACCGATGATGACCGGATCTTCCAGTGTGTCGAGGCCTTCGGAGGACGTGCCGTCATGACCCGAACAGACCATAAGAGCGGCACCGACCGCATACAGGAGGCCGTGGAGAAAACCGGCACCTCGGCCGATGTCATCATCAACGTGCAGGGCGACGAGCCCTTCATCCAGCCCTCGCAGGTGGAGACGCTGATGCACCTCTTCGATGACCCTGACACACAGATCGGCACCCTCGGCAAGCCCTTCGAGAGCCTCGAGGCCGTGGAGAACCCCAACTCGCCGAAGATCGTCACCGACAACCGGGGCTTTGCCCTCTACTTCAGCCGCTCTGTCATACCATATATAAGAGGTGTAGAGCCTGCCGACTGGTTCGGACAATATCCCTTCCTGAAGCACCTGGGCATCTACGCCTACCGCCGCGAGGTGCTGGCAGAGGTTACCCGCCTGCCACAGAGCAGCCTGGAGAAAGCCGAGAGCCTGGAACAGCTGCGATGGCTCCAGAACGGCTACCGCATCCGCGTAGGCCTGACCGACGTGGAGACCGTAGGCATCGACACCCCAGAGGATCTGCAACGGGCAGAGCAGTTCTTAGAAAGCAAAGGGACGTCATCCATCTAAGATGTCGCCCCTTATTTAGTTTAGCGGACGGTGATCCAGACGGCCTCACCCCTACCCTTGGTCTCGACAATCTTCTGTTAATGTGGCAAAGTGGCGTTGTGGCATTGTGGCGTCTTATGCCAGTGCTTCGAGTCGGTTTTCTCTATCCAGCCATCGCGTTTCCAGCGGGTGATGATGTTGCGCAAGGCCGACTCACCACAGTAGCCACGCTTCAGAGCACGGAGGTCATCCATCGTGAACGAGGGTGCCAACTGGTCAAATACCGAGTGATTGACCCCATAGCGCTGACACTCGTCGCTGGCATCGACGTACTGATTTTGCAGGGCCTCGCCGAAGGTCTTGATCTGCTGTCTCAGACAATACTCAGCCATCATCAGGGCGAAGTCAAGACATGCCTTCGACTCTCGGGCACAGCCGCTCAACAGATGAAAGATCACCCCACAACGGAAGCCGATGACGGCAGCACGCTTGCGGTAGGTATCCTTCACGTGGTCGATGTCCTTGGCCGCCTCCACGCGTTTCTCTTCCACCCATTCTTCGATGGCCTTCCTCAAACGAGGGGTATCAATGAGACCGCTGAACGAGCGCAACCTGGTGACTGCCTGCTGGATTCGGGCTTCATCCTCAGCCGAACGCTTGCCGAACTTCGGCATCTTCTGAAATGAGGAGTCAGGCATCTCGGCCACGAGGATTCTAGAAGAAAGACCGTTCTCGATATTGTCCTGCTTGAAGCACTTTCGCATGGCCCCGTAGGTGCCGAGCATCGTCCAGTTATAGGCTACTTTCACAACACCCGATTCAGCCTGATCCGAGTTGTAGTCCTGGCCCCACTCACCCTTGTCGAACGAGAGGCGGTAGATGTCGTACTTCGATGACCATGACCCGGCACCATTCGTCTTTCTGAGGGTGTCAAGCTCTTCACCAAACGAGTAGAGCGTGTGTCCCTGGGCATTCTTGAATCGCTTCAGGAGCGTAGAACAGCTGACCGTCACCGGCACCATTCTTATCAACACGTGCGGGTCATCGGGAGCCTTCTCGTTGGCCTTGCGGCCTTTCTTGCGCTCCTTCCATTCCTCTTCACGCTTGCGGGCAAGGGCATCCTCCTCTTCCAGTTGGCGCTTCCAGATATCGATGGCATTCTTCACCACACTCTTGTTGGAAGCCTGCTCACCACGAATGATTGACATCAGCCCAAGGTGCTGCAAATTGCCGTCACAATACTGAATCTGAACTTGGTCAGCATAGGCCGCAGCTATCGGCAGAACCCCGCAGAGCACCGGCATGTACATCGAGGCGGGTACACCGACGAGCGACTCCTTGAGTCCGATGGGAAGAAACCTCCCCAAGCCCCTCCCAAGGAGGGGATGTTGGAACTCCTGCTCATCTTCAACCTCCCCTCCTTCTGATTGGTCGGGGGAAGCCTCCAATGCACTCACAATCTTATCCATCAGTCGTGAACCCTTGGTGGGTTCCTTGCAGGCCGAATGGATGATGCTCTTCATTTCCTGAACTGACAGGCCATATCGGGGCATCACCTCCAACAGCCACTCCTCGTTGTTATCACAGATGGCTCGAAGATTAGCCGCCAACTGATGGAGCCTCTTATTCCGCTCACCCTCCGTGGGCTCGCCTCCTGTTCTGCGCCAGTACTCAGCGATAACCGAGCTATACGCCACGCCCTTGAACTCCTGCGGCCATTTCGGTTCACTCGGGGACTCAGCGACACATGGGGACTCAGCGACACATGTGTCGTCCTCGGCAAAAATCTCATCGTCGAGGTAAATCAGGTCTTGCTCGGTAGTGGTAAAGAATACGCGGGTGATATCCTTGGCACCTTCATCGTACTGCACGTCGAGCACCTGACTGGCCCACTTCAGGTTGTCCTCCTGCGACAGTTCGGGATGGCGACGGAATACCAGATGGTAGCCTTTTTGACGGGCACTCACCTCGAGCATCAGCAAGCCCAGTTCGTCTTTCTTCGCCAGGATGCGCTCACGAATCGGCAGCATCTGCTCGTCGGGGATGTGGTCGATATCCATGCCCACTGTTGCGCTCATGCGTGTCGCCCCTTTCAGCGAACCGTCATCGTTAGGCAGACACGAATAGTTCATCTGCACCAGCCGCGACTTCAGCCGCTCGTCGCCACTGCGCACAGCCGCCACAACAGCCTGTTGTTCGCCACCGTTACGCAGCGCCAGATACGCCGCTCTGTTGAGGATAGGACGGAGATACTTTGTCTTCTCCCCGTCCTTGAAATAAATTGCATGTACACTCATCGTCTTTATGATTTTAGAATTTAGAATTAAGAATTTAGAGTTATCGGCTTTGCCGAGTAAGAATTAAGAATTATACTGTGCAGCCAATTCTAAATTTCTACTTCTTAATCGCGCATATGCAGCCAATTCTAAATTTCTACTTCTTAATCGCGCATATGCAGCCAATTCTAAATTTCTACTTCTTAATCGCGCATAGCGCGACAACTCTTAATTCTTAATTCTTAACTCTTAATTCTAAACTCTTAATTCAAAAGTTCGGATATCCCAGTTTTGAGTTCAGGTAGTGCAGACCCTGCATGGTCCACGTCATGTAGGTGCGGATTTTCTTCTCGCCCTTCAATGAATAGGATACGTGCGTGCGGAAGCGTACCAGGTCGCGGTCGGCGAGGTCGTCCGAGATGTTCCAGTGCCCGCCCCGGCGGTACTGGATGCCCATGTCGCGCACCACGGCGTTGAAGTCATAGACCGTCATGTTGAACGTCTTGGCCACCTGCGTCGCCGTCAGCGTGTCCTCGGCAGCCTCGTTCAGCACTCGGAGTGTGCGTCCCACGATGGCGTCGGCACGGGCGAGTATCTCTTCGCTCGAGAGTGGTCGGCCCAGAGCGTCCTTGGTGGGAATGTAGCCGCCCGTCTGTCGGATTTGTGGAAGTACCTCACTTGTCACCCAGCGCTTGAAGGCCTTCGCCTGCGGCAGCTTGGAAGAGAAGATGAGAGAGTAGAGACCGCTCTCGTTGATGACAACGGCTCGGGTTTCATAGGCAGTGTCGCGAATCGCGACGGTGCCCTTGTCTTCGTGGTCAACGTGCTTGTTCAGCGCATCGCGGGTATTGCTGTACCCCAGCGCAGTAGCCACATCCTTGCCCACGAACATAATTTGGTTATTCATTTGGCAAGTACGGATCTCGCCGAAAATATCACTAGTAAAAATAGTAATTTCAGTTTGCATAATTATGAGTTGTTTAAGCGAGAAGAAGGTCAGAATCTTTGCGCATTTACCCGGGAACATCCTCCTCACTTCAACTCACGGGTTAATAATATAATGTTTAAATGTTGTGCTCCATGATATCAAATTAAATAAGGTGTAATGATTGGTTCCTCCGGCCTGCCGGAGGGGTCGTTGTTTCAACATGTCAAAGAGCACCGCCGATTGATTTCGACAGTGCAAAATTAAACATAAAAAAAAGGTGCATGAAACAACGCCATGCACCTCTGTAGGTTTTTCTGTAGGTTCTGTAGGTTTTCCTGTAGATATTACTCGTTCAGTTCCTTCACACGCTTCTTGATGTCGCGACGGAACTGCTTCACCTGAGCCTGTTTCAGCAGTGGCTCTATCAGCTTGCGCGCCTCGGCACGCTCCTTGGCATCTTCACAGGCCGTTATCTGCTCCACAACGCCCTCGTAGGTCACCCGGCTCGACCACTCGTCTTCCTTCTTCCGCTGCTCAAGTGTTTCCTCCAACTTCGCTATGATTTTCTCCTTCCTTTCGTAATCTCGTCTGCAAAGGTATAAAGAAAAAAGCATTGCACCAAGAGTGGAGCAACACTTTTTTCTGTTAAATTATCCTTATTGCACAAATCCCCATTTTTGTGCAACCTAACTTCAGAAGACATATATCAAAAGAACCGTCCCTCTGATAGATCGACGGCCCGAAGGGGATAGTCAACCGTCCCCACTGAGTTCAATTGGTTAGATCATTTTATATTGTTGGTGCAATACCGACATACTGCCACCCGAAGCCTGATCGAGCTTATCGTCGTCAAGCGGGAGTGCGCCGGCCTCTTACAGTTCCTTACGGATGGTCATCATTTCTTCATACAGTTTTTTCATTTGCTGCTTCTTGGCTTCAATCTGTTCGTTTGTTAATGTAGCCATAATCTTAAATGTTTAAAGGGTTCCTAATAGTAACTATTTACGTTTCAAATTAAACTATTTCTGTTTCATTTGGTAAAGATACGATTTTTTTTGTTAAAAACCATCACCTCCACCCCTTAAATAGTGTTAAAGGAAAGCAAATAGTTTCGCGCGGATAATTTAAACTCAGTTGGGACGGTTCTCAATGAGTTTACAGCAATACTTCATAAGCCATTCTGCAGCATGTTGACCACGAAGACAGGGGCATAGTCGCGATTCGCGACACTGCCTATGAAACCCGAGCCCTTCTCATCGATGAATCGGGTCTCTACTTTCTCATTCTCTCTTCCAAACTGCCGCAGGCGAAAACCTTCTAGCGCAGGGTGACAGGTGAGGAACTTTCACAAATCCAACATACGGGCGGTTACATACCCACCAAAAACGCTCTTTTAGAACGAGCAATCGTCTATTTCAACAAAAATATTACTTTGATCTTCTTTTCTTTCTATCTTCTTGGTTATTAAACTTGAAAAACTATCTTTAGCATCTCTTTCTTCTTCATACTTTTTTATGGCAATATTCTTATGTTTATCTTGGCTACAGGATCTAATTTCATACCTGAGTTGATCGTTTTCTACCCAAATTACAATCACTTTTAATGGATAAACTCGATCATCACAATGGCATAAACAAACGATATCGTGTTTTTTACATCTAATTTCACAACATTCGATTTCTCCATTTATACCTTCATCTGTGTGTATGTTTCCTCTCTCTTTCAATAATTCACAGAGTTCATCTATCAATAGTTCGTTAAATTTTTGAATAACTACGCCGCATTGGCGACGCCATAATATAAGAGTTCTTTGAAATCGTTGGTATTTAATAGCTTGTTCGGCAGTTTGCCAGACAGCACAGAAAATCTGTGAATCATCATCGCATTGTGAATCAGCGTCTTAACATTTGCTACCGAGAGATTCCTCTTGTCCTGACGTGCGAAAGCCCTTGCCACGTTGATGGCCGTGAGGGACATGTTGAAGTGGAATGCGAGTGCCTCTTTCTGCCTGGACTGGCAGTGAGTGAGGCCCGTATACTGCTTACTGTCTCTCAGCAGGAACTCGATCTGGAACCTTGTTCTGTAGATGTCCATGA
>JAEEGG010006968.1_pt1 | contig 26323 bp, 22 predicted proteins | sample 9134161 | NCBI WGS metagenome assembly JAEEGG01 (sample SAMN16246543, study PRJNA631951) | gut metagenome | biome: gut microbiome; feature: rumen; material: CR-attached | host: Bos | place: Iran: Karaj | collected 2018-10 | reverse complement strand
GCGGTAGCGGCTGGCCGGAGTAATCAGTCGCAGAGTATCTAACACCATGAAAAATTACAACTATGGTAGAACTGAACGTTTATCAGAACAACAACCAGACTTCTGAGTTTTACAAGAAGTGGTACGCTCGCGCCTCGTACAAGGAGCAGATTGACCTGAACGGCCTGGCCAAGCTGCTGAAGACGCACAACACGAACTGGTCGGAAGGTGCCCTGGTGGGTATCCTGAAGGACATGGTCAAGGAGATCCGCGAGCAGACGCTCAACGGCAACACGGTGAAGATTGACGACCTGGCGATTTTCAAGTGCTCGGTGGAGGGACAGCCCGTGAACACGCTGTACGACGCCCAGAACGACATCGTCATCAAGGCTGTCATCGGTCCGAAGACCGCCCGCGACCCGAAGACCGGTCTGATGAAGCCCACGGGCAACGCGGTGAAGAACATCAAGCTCCTGGCACAGGCCACCGGCGAGTACACGCGCGCCGAACTGAACAAGGACGCGGTGCTGGGATGGACGGACCTGGCGCAGTCGCAGATTGATGCTGCGAAGCAGCCCGAACCCTAAGGGCTTCGTGAATTAAGAATTCACAATTCACCGCTCGGCTTGCCGCTTTGCTTGCAAAGAATTCACAATTACCTCACGACGTACCCGTCGTGGGGTTTTTGTTGGCGGGAAGCAGGGGTGAACGTAGGGAAGAGGTTGGAAAGCAATTTTCTCCTGATTCTCATGGTCGTTCGGCAGAAAAGTGGTATATTTGCACCCGGAAAATCAACTATAAGCACAAACATCGTTGAACAATATAGAAAGAAATCGTAGGACAACAATAATAGAAAAAATCGTATAACAACAAAAAAATAGAAAGAAGATGACGAAGAATCTACTCAAACTCCTGCTCGTGGCAGTGGTACTGACACTGGGCACCAACACATGGGCGCTGCCGGTACCCGATGAGGACGGTGGTGCCGACGGCGGATGGAACTACAACATCACCATCACTTGCGGCGACGAACCCGAGCCTTTTGCCTCCGGCATAGCCCCGGAGAACAGTACGGTATGGGTGAACTTCTCCCGCTATCGTATTAATTTTTTGGGCGGCCTTTATGAGAAGAAGCCCGTCAACAACATTCTCAGTCAGGCATTCACCATCACCGAAGACAACTTCACGGCCAACGTTGACTATACGCTGATGCCCGGAGTGGACTTCGTTTTCTGGGGAGAGGGCGAGTACCTCTTTGATACACAAGTTGCCGAGAACCCTAACATCACCAAGATGCTGTCGGGCGGCTCGGCAGGATATGTCATTGACAACGGTTGGAATTGGCTCACCTCGCTGATGCCGGGAACTTACCAGATTCGTGCAGGCGTCATCGGCGACGCGACCTTTACGTTCAGGGCCGGCGGCAAGGTCATCCTGACGGCTACCGGCTCGAACGACTGTGTCGTTGAGACCATCAGCGAGGATTTCACCTTCACGGAGGAGACGGGCATCACCGTGGATCTGGGCGGCGACGCCGGTTCTTCAACCGTTGTACCCAAAGCCATCGACTATATCTTGATAACCAAGGCTTCAGAGGAGACCGATGCCGTTCGGACCGTTGCCGCACAGCAGCAGCCCGCAGCCGTCTTCAACCTTGCCGGCCAGCAGATGCGCAGAGCCCAGAAAGGCATCAACATCGTAGGCGGTAAGAAGCTGCTGGTGAAGTAAGTTTATGCGTTGAAAAACAAGATGGATATTGAGAAGAAAATCACGGAACAGCCCTCGCGCTATGACCATCTGGAACGGATGTCGGTAGGCGAGCTGCTGGAGCACATCAACGACGAGGACCTGCGGGTGGCGGAGGCTGTCCGTCAGGCCCTCCCGCAGATAGAGGCGCTGGTCACGGCCATTGAGCCGAGGATGAGACGCGGTGGAAGGCTGTTCTACGTGGGTGCAGGCACCAGCGGACGACTGGGCGTACTCGATGCCAGCGAGCTGCCGCCAACGTTTGGCGTGTCGCCCGACTGGGTGGTGGGCATCATCGCTGGCGGCGACGTGGCGTTGCGCCGTGCCGTAGAGCATGCTGAGGACGATGCGCAGCAGGGCTGGAAAGACCTGCAGGCGTTCCTTCCTACGGCCGACGATACGGTGGTAGGCATCGCTGCTTCAGGCACGACGCCTTACGTGATAGGTGCCTTGGCCGAGGCCCAGAAGCACGGGCTGCTGACGGGTTGCGTGACCAGCAATCCTGGCACCCCGCTGGCTGCCGTCGCCGACTATCCCGTTGAGACCATCGTGGGCCCCGAGTTCGTTACCGGCTCCAGTCGCATGAAGAGCGGTACGGCTCAGAAGATGGTGCTCAACATGATTTCTACCGCGCTGATGGTCCGTATGGGACGTGTCGTGGGCAACAGGATGGTGAAGATGCAACTCACCAACGCCAAGCTCGTGGATCGTGGCACACGCATGATCCAGGAGTCGCTGGGACTGTCCTACGACGAGGCCGAGCGCCGTCTCCTTGATGCCGGCAGCGTGGACGCGGCGCTGAAGTAGTTGTGTACCCCCAAAAAAAGTGAAGCTTGTGAAACAAGCGAAACATGAATTTCTTATTGATTAATTTGTGTTTTCGCTGACTAATTTGTACCTTTGTGGACGAAAAACGAAGAGAGTATGGCTACGGAACCGAAAAGTGTGACTTACGAAAGCATCATGAACGACCTGAAGGCGGGCAAGTTTGAGCCCGTCTACTACCTCATGGGCGACGAGCCGTACTACATCGACAAAATCAGCGACTACATTGCTGAACACGCGCTGACACCCGACGAAAGGGACTTTAACCAGACTATTTTGTTCGGTTCAGACGTTACTGCGGCACAGGTGGCCGACACGGCACGCCGATACCCGATGATGGCTGAAAGACAGGTAGTTATCGTCAAGGAGGCACAGAACATCAAGCAGACAGAACAGCTGGAAAGGTACTTCAAAACTCCCGTAAAATCAACCGTGCTCGTCCTTTGTCACAAAAACGGGAGTATTGACGGCCGTAAAAGGGAGTATTTGAAGACCATTCGTGAGGCTGGCGTGCTCTTTGAGAGCAAGAAATTGAAGGACCGCGACCTCGTACCTTTTATAGAAAAGTACCTCCAGGCACGGCAGGTGAGCATCGACCCGAAGTCGGCTATGCTCATCGCCGAGGCCATCGGGCCCGACTTGAGCCGACTGACGGGCGAGATGGACAAGGTGGTGCTGGCGCTGCCCGAGACCAATCGGCGCGTGACACCCCAGGTGGTGGAGGACCAGATAGGGGTGAGCAAGGAGTTCAATGGCTACGAGCTGCGCGACGCTCTGGTGAACCGCAATATCTACAAGGCGAACCTGATAATAAAATATTTTGACAAAAATCCCAAGGCGGGTAGTGTCTACTCTTTTCTCCCGTTGATCTTCCAGTACTTCCAAAATTTGATGATTGCGCACTACGCGCCGAAAAAACAGAGCCAGGAGGGCGTTGCAGAGTGGCTGGAACTGAGGTCACCTTGGGCTGCCAAGGAGTACATGACCGGCTTGAGGAATTTTTCGGCGATGAAGGTGATGCAGATTCTCGGAAAGATTCGCGAGATTGATGCGAAGAGCAAGGGTCTGGACAACCCGAACACGGCACCCGAGGAGTTGATGAAAGAATTGATTTTTTACATTCTACACTAAAAAGCCCCATTTTTGACTCCGAAAACGATTGTTTCGGAGTCGTTTTTTTACTCATTTTTCTCAAAAACCATCCATTTCCGACTCTAGAATGAGCGGATTTTTGCGTTCTGGCGAGGGCCGTTTTTTTGCCCGAAAGCGTGTGCCATCAGGGGTTTAGCGCGATTCCTGCCCCCTCAAAACTCGCGTATTTTTAGCCGTTCGGACGCTCGTCGGGAATACGCGAGTATTGAAAAATTTCGGCCATTTTTCGCTCGCTAAATTTAGTATTCACAATCTTTTGCATTTATAATTATAAATTCTCGACTGGCTTGAAGTTTATAAACACGAATTAATTTACATACACAAACAAATAACTCTACAAACAGCTAACAATATACAAACATAAACTATCGAATCACAAACACAAATCTTTGGTGTTTAGAATTTATAATTATAAATATACATCGCGTAATCTTAAGGTATAAACTATTCAAAACCAATGATTTATGTGAAATAGTCGCAGAAATAGTGCGGGTTGTTTGCGACACTTGACGAATAATGGTCATCAAAGTACCTGTTTATTGCATTGGTTTCCATAAATACCACATTTAGCGTCAGTTATTTATGTAAATCCGCTTAAAAATATGTTTGTATAATAATATTCCGAGCAATTTATGTTTGTAAATGTAAACCACTAATACCGTTTATCGGGTTGTTTCGGTTTATAAACTTTACATTTCTAAATATAAATTCAAAGATTAAAATTTTTCTTTATTTTTGTTGTCAGTTTCAATTTTTTGTTTTACCTTTGTAAACTGAAAGAAAAATGGTGGTTTACCACCCTATTACGTACTAAGCACGAAAAGTGAAGGAAAAATGAAGGATAGAATTCGTCAGATTATGGAGTCGATGCACATGACCCAAAATGTGTTCGCTCAGTTCCTGGACATGTCGCCCGCTTCGCTGAGCAGCATCTTCAATGATCGCACCAAGCCAACCCTGAACACGGTGGAGGCTATCAAGAAAAAAATTCCTGACATCAACATCGACTGGCTGATGTTCGGTACGGGTCAGATGTTTGGCTCCACCCCATCGGGTGACGATACCCAGATGGATGCTAATGAGGGTTCCAAGGGCTCCTTATATGATGAAAATCGTTCTACACCCTCCCCTTCCGTTTCTTCTTCGCCGATGTTCGACTTCGTTGATGCACCCTCAGGAGCGCCCCGCGGAGTAGTGACAGGTAATAGTGTCAGAAATACACGATTGAATACGCCTCAGCAGGAAGTAAAAATTGCTGACAAACCGCAGCGTCGTGTCGTCGAGATCCGTGTTTACTACGATGATCAGACGTGGGAGAGCTTTGCGCCTTCGAAGAAGTGATTGTTGATTAATCACCTTTCTTTTTTGCTGAATTCTTGTTTAGTTGGCGGAAATTGTTTAATTTTGCAGCCAACTAAAACAATGTACGTACATATGCGCGAAATAAAGAAATATGCTCTGGACCTGCGGCTGACGGCCGTTGAGAAGGTCCATGAGCGCTATGTGTTGCTCAGGCTGACGCACGACGAGCCCCTGCCCGCGATGCTTCCTGGACAGTTTGTGGAGGTACGTGTGGACGGTAGTCCCACGACATTCCTCCGTCGTCCTATATCCATTAACTTCGTAGACCGTGAGAAGAACGAGCTGTGGCTCCTCGTAGCCACCGTCGGCGACGGTACGCGCCGTCTGGCGCAGCTGCAGCCCGGCGACACGCTGAACTGCGTGCTCCCTCTGGGCAACGGCTTCAGCCTTCCGTCCGCCGCTTCTGCATCCCTCAGTATTAATGACTCCCCTCTCTCAGGGAGAGGGGCCGGGAGTGAGGCCCCCCTCCTCATTGGTGGCGGCGTGGGCGTGGCCCCGCTGCTGTATCTCGGCGCCACGTTGAAGGCCGCTGGTGTGCAGCCGACGTTCCTGTTGGGAGCCCGTACGTCGAAGGACCTGCTGATGCTCGACGCGTTCCGCCGCTACGGCCGTGTCTTCGTGACCACCGAGGATGGCAGCGAGGGCGAGAAGGGCTTTGTGACACAGCATTCGCTACTCCAGAAGGAACAGTTCACGTTGATCCAGACGTGTGGTCCGACGCCGATGATGAAGTCCGTAGCACGCTTTGCCAAGGAGGCCGGCGTGGCCTGCGAGGTGTCGTTGGAGAACCTCATGGCTTGTGGTCTTGGCGCCTGCCTGTGCTGTGTGGAGAAGACCGTCGACGGCAACCTCTGCGTGTGCAAGGACGGCCCGGTGTTCGACGTCAGGAGACTGCTGTGGGATTGAAGAATTGAAGGATTGAAGAATTGAAGGATTGTTATGGCAAGATTGAATGTAAATATAGGGGCGTTGAAACTGAAGAACCCCGTGATGACCGCTTCAGGGACGTTTGGCTATGGTCTGGAGTTTCAGGACTTCATGCCGCTGGACGGCATCGGCGGCATCATCGTTAAGGGAACGACGCTGAAGCCCCGTGAGGGCAACGACTACCCGCGTATGGCCGAGACGCCGATGGGTATGCTGAACTGTGTGGGCCTGCAGAACAAGGGCGTAGACTATTTCGCCGAGCACATCTACCCGCAGATCAAGGACATCGACACGAACATGATTGTGAACGTCAGCGGCTCGTCGCCCGAGGATTATGCCGAGTGTGCCGCCCGTGTGGACGCCTTAGAGAAGATTCCGGCCATCGAGCTGAACATCTCGTGTCCGAACGTGAAGGACGGCGGCATGGCCTTTGGCGTCACCTGTGCCGGTGCTGCCAGCGTGGTGCGTGCCGTCCGCGAGGCTTACCATAAAACGCTGATTGTCAAGCTGTCGCCGAACGTGACGGACATCACCGAGATAGCCCGTGCCGTGGAGGCCGAGGGTGCCGATGCCGTGTCGCTCATCAACACGCTGATGGGTATGGCCGTCGACATCGAGAAGCGCCGTCGTGTGCTGTCGATAGGTACTGGCGGACTCTCCGGTCCCGCCGTGAAGCCTGTGGCGCTGAGAATGGTCTACCAGGTGGCCAAGGCCGTGAAGGTTCCTGTCGTGGGACTGGGCGGCATCATGACCGCCGAGGATGCCATCGCGTTCATGATGTGTGGTGCTACGGCCATCGAGATTGGTACAGCGAACTTCCTCGACCCTGCCGTGAGCATCAAGGTGCGCGACGGCATCGACGCATGGCTCGAGCGGCACGGCATCAGCGATGTCAACGAGATTATCGGAACGATGGAATAATTATACGAATATAAAAACAAACGAATGAAAACTACTACTAAAATGTTAATTGCCGTGCTGATGGCGCTTGTCAGCATGGCTGTTGATGCCCAGCAGCTGGCCTTTCCTGGCGCTCAGGGCTGGGGCCGCTTCGCTACGGGCGGCCGTAACGGGTCGGTGTATCATGTCACCAACCTTAACGATTCTGGTTCTGGCTCCCTGCGCGATGCCGTGAGTCAGGCTAACCGCATCATCGTCTTCGACGTGGCTGGCGTCATCAGGCTCACCAGCGGCCGAATTGTGTTCAAGAACAACCTCTACGTGGCTGGACAGACGGCTCCCGGCGAGGGCATCACCGTCTATGGCGACGGCGTCTCGTTCTCTGGTGCCAACAACATCATCGTCCGCCATATGCGCTTCCGCATGGGTAGGGTAGGTACCAAGGACAAGGACTGTGCCGGTATCGCCAACGGTCAGAACATGATCTTCGACCACTGCTCCTTTGCCTGGGGACAGGACGAGACGTTCTCCATCAACCCCGATGGCAAGGGCGTGGGCCCCGACAACATCACCCTGCAGAACTGTGTCATCGGCCAGGGACTGCTGGATCACTCGGCAGGCGGTCTGATGCAGGCTGACTACATCACCCTCTACCGTAACCTGTATATCGACAACTCCACCCGTAACAACAAGATCAAGGGTAAGGCTCAGTACGTCAACAACGTCGTCTACAACTGGAAGAACGGCTGCGTCATCATGGGTGGCGACTCGTCGGGCGAGAGCTACGTGAACATCGAGTCGAACCTCTTCGTCAACGGCCCTGCCAACGGCGGCAACGGACTGGGCGGCGGTAACAGCCTGTTCCACTTCTATGGCAACGACAACTGGCAGGACTCCAACATGGATGGCGTCTTCAGCCCCTCGCTGGTGACCACCGACGGTGGCGGCGACCGGGTGTCGACACCCTACGACTATCCTGAGCTGGAGAAGTATAAGGGCAACGAGCTCCTTGAGAAGAACATCCCCACGGTGGGTGCCACGCTGCCTTACCGCGATATGACCGACTGCTACATGATTGACGAGCTGATGTCATACGGCACGAAGGGTGCCCTCATCAGCAACGAGGAGTCGCTCGTCTACGGCACACCGTCGACGTGGAGCGTCTATGCCGGCGTGAAGAAGCAGGATAGCGACAACGACGGTATGCCCGACGCCTGGGAGGATGCCAACGGTACGGACAAGACGAAGAACGACGCGATGACGAAGGCCGCCAACGGCTATGCGAACATCGAGAACTACATTAACTCCATCACCGTCGACGACCGCGACTTCTTCCTTCGCAAGCCCGTGGCGCTGGTGCTCGACAAAGCCTCGACACAGACGCTCACCATCTCGTGGCGCGACTATACCTACGACGAGGACGGCTTTGCCATCGAGTTGAAGACGACCGGCGATTATCAGGAGGTGGCACGTACCGAGGCCAACGCCAGCAGCACTACCATTAGCGGTCTGGAGCCCGGCACGAAGTACAGCGTCCGCGTCCGCGCCTTCAAGGGTGACAAGACGTCGGAATACGCCGTCACGGAGATGTCCACACGTCCCGTAGAGGTGGGCATCATCGATGTGGACAGCTACGAGGCCGACTACACGTGGACGGGTGGTGCCTTCGACACCGATGCCGCCGCCCAGAAGAACGTCCTGCTGGCTCCCACGGCCAACGAGACGCTCAGTCTCACGGCCAGCGTCGAGCCCACAGCCGTCGTCTACAACGTCCCTGCAAACACCACCGTCAGCGGCACGGGCAGCTTCAGCGGCGCGATGTCGATGAACAAGGCCGGCAAGGGCACGCTGACGCTCAATAATACGAACGCCTACAAGGGTGCCACCGTGCTCCACGACGGCGTGCTGGAGTTCAGCAGCCTGAAGAACGGCGGCGAGAACAGCGCCATCGGCAGCAGCACGGAGTTTGCACAGAACTGGATTGCCGACGGCGGCACCTACCGCTATACTGGTGGCACCACCACCACGAACCGCTCGATGAAGCTGTCGCAGACGTCGACGTTCGACGTGAAGTCGGCTACGGTGACCATGAACGGCGTCATCGAGGGTAGCGACGCTTCTGTGAACTTCGTCATCGACGGTGGCGGACAGATCAACGTCGGCACCACGAAGTTCTTCGGATACAAGGGCGCCACCGTGCTGAAGGGCGCGTCGCTCTATCTCCCTACCGCCGAACTCTCGAACAATGGCATCGGCTCGTCGTCGAAGCTCGTGATGGCAGGAGGCCACCTGAAGACCAAGGGTGAGACCAGCGGCTACGAGACCTATTCGTTCCCCATCGAGGTCCAGGAGGGCACCACCAGCCAGTTCTCTCCCAACCGCAACTGCTACATCAAGAGCAAGGTCAGCGGCAGCGGCACCATCCAGCTGAACATCCCCTACCTGCGTGAGTATGTGCAGGGCGACTGGAGCGAGTTCAACGGCCGTCTCATCGCCAACGGCATGTCATCAGACAAGCGCGGCTCGCTGATGCTGCTTGACGGCTCGCCGAAGATGAACAACACCGTCATCGAACTGAAGGGTAACGCCAACCTCTGCTACTGGTCAACTACAGGTAACCAGACCATAGGCGGCATCTCGGGTGTGGCTGGTACCTACATCAACGGTTCGGGTAAGCAGACCGATAACTTCACCTGCACATGGACCGTCGGCTCGGCCAATACCGACGAGACCTTCGCCGGCATCATCAACAACTGGTCGTGCTCGGGCAGCGGCCACGTGGGAACGGTGAACATCGTGAAGACCGGTACCGGCCTCTGGCGACTGACGGGCAAGAACGAGTACAAGGGAACGACCACCGTCAACGGCGGTACGCTCATCGTCAACGGCCAGCACACGGGAACGGGACTTGTCACCGTCGCCAAGGGTGCCACGCTGGCTGGTAAGGGTACGCTCGCCGGTGCCGTCACCGTGAACGGTACGCTGCTGGTGGGCGACGAGGGGGCCACGGACAAGGGCCTGACCATTAAGGGCAAGCTGACGCTGGGCAGCGGCGCCATCCTCGAGTTGAACGAGGCCATGCAGGCCAAGACGTACACCAACGGCCAGACCATCCAGGCCTTCACGGGCACGGCGACGGGTACGTTTGCTGAGATTATCCCTGCCACTCCCGGCGAGGGACAGTCGTGGGACACCACGGAGCTCTATACCAAAGGTGTGCTGAAGGTCAGCGGTGAGGGACAGACCCCCGTTGATCCTACCCCAGTTGACCCCACGCCCGACACCAACAAAAAGTACAAGCGACAGATACAGTATTCATGGGAGTCGCCCGCTGGCACCGAGATACAGACGGGTGGTACGGCGGTGATGATGAATGCTCCTTCCGATGCTCCTGACCGCGTGAACTACGTCAACGGCACGTACTACACCATCTCGTTGAACGGTAAGTACGCCAACATGAACGATGCTACCGCTTCCGCTAACTCTACCTTTATCCAGATCAACCTCAATGAAGCCCTTGCCGCTGGCGACAGCGTATGGGTGACGGCTTATCAGAACAAGGGTACCGAGGCGGAGGCATCGCCCTATATCGTCGCTGGCTCATGTGTCATCAACGATGGCGTGAAGTTCAACGACGTCGCAAATGGTGAGACTCCGAATCTGCGCAGCTATGTGCTGACTGACGGAGCCGCTGGTGAGAAGGTGCTGAAGATGACGCGTGGCTCAAAGGTTGGCACCAATCTCTTTATCGTCAAACTGGTCATCTCGCGATGGGTAGAGGACAATGGCACAACGCCCGACGATCCGACGCCCGATCCACAGCCCAAGACCAAGCCTGTCGTTACCGCTCCTGTCGGTGCTACGGGGCTGACGGCTGACGGAACGCCGAAGGTGCTGATAGCTACCCCCGCCACCACTACTGGCGGCACCGTGGAGTACTCGCTCGACGGTACGACCTGGAGCACGGCATTGCCGCAGGCTTCAGCCGCAGGCAGCTACACCGTTAACTACCGTGTGAAGGGTAACGATGACTACGAAGATGTAGCCCCCGCCACCATCACGGTGACCATCGCTCTGCCTTCGGCCATCAGGACCATCGGAACATCGGCTGACGATGCAGCATGGTACACGCTGGAGGGACAGAAACTGAATGGCGAGCCTGCTGGCAAGGGAGTCTACATCCATCGCGGACAGGTTGTCGTGAAGAAATAAGCAAACGAAATGAGAGCGGCCAAATGACCGCTCTCAACCAACACAAAAACTAAACTAGACTTAACTTAGCATATCGGGACTTTCACAAGCCCTCGGTAGCTGTTTGCAAAGATAGTACAAATAGTTTGAACCACCAAATTTTTTATACTTTATTTCACATTCGGGGGTACTTTATTCTAATCTTGCGCTGTTTTTTAACAGTAAGTGGTCTAAAATCGTCATTGCAGCCATTGCTTCGACGACGGGAACGGCACGTGGCAAGACGCAAGGATCGTGGCGACCGCGAGCCGTGAATGTCGTCGCGTTACCCTCGAGGTCGACCGTCTCCTGCTCCTGAAGTAGAGTGGCAACGGGCTTGAAGGCCACGCGGAAGTAGATGTCCTCGCCGTTGGAGATGCCACCCTGGATGCCGCCGCTGTGGTTAGTGGCGGTGGTGGCAATCCTTTCTGTTGCAATACCATCGCAACAAGCGGAACCATTATCCCGAGGCACAAAGTGGTCGTTGACCTCCGAACCGCGACGGCTGACGATGTCGAAGCCGTCGCCGTACTCAAAGCCCTTGACGGCATTGATGCTCAGCATGGCGGCTCCCAGCGAGGCGTGTAGCTTGTCGAATTCCGGCTCGCCGAGTCCTACGGGACAGCCCTTGACGACGCAGGTGATGATGCCGCCGATGGTGTCGCCCTCAGCCTTCACACGGGTGATGAGTGCGGCCATCTCCTCGGCTTTCTCGGGGTCTGGACAGCGCACGGCGTTCTGCTCCGTCAGCGACAGGTCATAGCGGTGGTAGTCCTTGTCCAGGGCGATGTCGCCCACCTGCGAGGTGTATGCTTGGATAGTGATGCCCTGCTGCTGTAGCACGAGCTTCGCCAGCGCACCGCCGACGACACGGCTGATCGTGATACGTGCCGAAGTGCGGCCGCCGCCACGATGGTCGCGCACGCCGTACTTATTATAATAGGTGAAGTCGGCGTGCGACGGGCGGAACAGCGTGCGCAGGTTCTCGTAGTCCTGCGAGTGCTGGTTCTCGTTGCGCACGATGAAGCCGATGGGACAGCCTGTCGACTTCCCCTCGAAGACGCCGCTCAGAAGTTCCACACGGTCGCCCTCCTGGCGTGACGTCGTCAGGCTGCTCTGTCCTGGGCGCCGACGGTTCAGCTCCTGTTGTATGAAGTCGGTGTCGATGTCGATACCTGCCGGCATCCCGTCGACGATGCCGCCGATGGCTGCGCCGTGGCTCTCGCCGAAGGTCGTCAGCGTAAACAGATGGCCAAACGTATTTCTCATAATCCTTAATTCTTAATGGCAACCGCCGCAGCCGCCTTCGCCGCACTTTCCCTCTTCGCCGCACTTTCCCTCTTCGCAGCTTCCTTCGCCGCCGCAACCCTTACAGCCGCCGCAGCCACCGGTCATGTGCTTGATGAGTGCCGTCACCTCCTCGTCGGTGGCAGGACGGTTCTCCAGCACCTCGCCGGTGAAGCAGAGTGTCTTGCCGGCGTAGGGATGGTTGGTATCGACGGTGACGCCGTCGTCCTCCACCTTCGTCACCTGGGCCATGAAGTGATGGCCCTCGACGTCGGTAAGGGTGATGACAGCTCCCTCGTAGATGTTCTGGCTGTCGAACTTGCCGTCTATCTCGAAGATCTCGCGCTTCAGCTTGTGAACACACTCCGGGTCGTGGACGCCGAAAGCCTGTGACGGCTCCAGTGTCAGTTCAAACTCCTGGCCTTTCTCGATGCCAATCACGTGCTGCTCCAGGGCGTCCATCGAGATGCCGAAGCCGCTGATGAACTGGAAGGGTTGTTCCTTGGTGGTTTGCTCCAGTAACTGCCGCTCGCCGTTCTCCACGCTGTAGAGCTGGTAGTTCAGGGCAATCATCTTGTTCTCTTTCTGTTCCATGTTCTTATATATAATAATGTATAGGGCTGCAAAGGTACGAATAAGTGAACGAAATCCCAAATAAATTTGAGGATTTCTGAACGAGAGTACCTAAGAGCTGTAGGCTTCAAAGGTAGTGAAAAGGAGTCGAAAAACCAAAATAAAACCCATTTTTCGTGTTTTTCACCCATAGAAAAGTAAAAAAAAGACGAAAAGGGGCTATTCTTTGATATTTGTCAATAAAACGACTGTTTGCGCACACAATTTTCCAAAAAGTATTGTCGGTTCCAAAAATCGTCGTAACTTTGCACCGTCAAAACAATAAAAAAGGATAACAAAGAGCTTGACCCGCAAGGCGGGAGAGCAGCGCAAGCCAAAGGCTGCGCAACGTGAACAAAACCATTAAAAAGAAAGTAGGGGAGCAACGGTCTCAACACAACCGCCCCGAGTAAAGAAAAGAAAGGGTAAAAAGATGAAAAGATTGTTTTTGATGACAGTGGCAATGTTTTGCATGACAATGGCATTTGCCGAGAAAGAGAACGCCGTCGTTGAGAATGCAGTCGAGATGAATGCAGACAACGTGTATGACATGAGCGTTAACATGCGTAAGTTGAGCGTAGCACTCGGTCTGACCGTCGATCAGATTGAAGCCGTAGAGACGGTCCACAATACCTTCAATGCCGAGATGCTGTTTGCCGCTCACTACAACAGTGAGGCCGAGCGCAATGCTCAGGTGAAGAAGGCCGTCGAGAAGGATATCAAGTGGATGAACTACATCCTGACGAAGGATCAGTACCGCAAGTATCTCGTTCTGCTGAACGCCACACTGAACAACCGTGGCCTTAACAAATAAGGAACACTTCAATCAGGTATTTAAAAAAGAAGAGCCGCAGACTTGAGGTCTGCGGTTTTTTTTGTCGTTTTTTATGCGTAGTTCCGGAAAAAATACCTATCTTTGCACTCAGAACGTCTAATCCTAAACAATTTTTACGTATGAAAAGCTTGAAAACGATTCTCTTGACGCTGGTGACGGCTGTACTCGTCAGCTGTGGTACCACGTCGACGGTGCCCCTCACGGGACGCAAGCAGACGCTGATGGTCAGCGATGGCGAAGTGCTCACCCTGGCCAGTCAGCAGTATCAGGAGTTCATGAAGTCGGCCAAGATCTCGACGAACGCCACGAACACCGCTATGGTGAAGCGTGTGGGTCAGAAGTTGGCCACGGCCGTGAACAACTACCTGAACAACAATGGCTTATCGGCCGAAGTAAAGAACTTCTCGTGGGAGTTCAACCTCGTCCAGGACAAGCAGGTGAACGCCTGGTGTATGCCTGGTGGCAAGATTGTCGTCTACGAGGGACTGCTCCCCGTCACACAGGATGAGGCTTCGCTGGCTATCGTGCTGGGTCACGAGATAGCCCACGCTGTTGCCAAGCACTCCGCCGAGCAGCTCTCGACGCAGATGAAGCAGCAGTACGGCGTACAGATTGGCTCCGTCGTTGCTGGTGCACTAGGCATGGGCCAGAATACACAGAGCATTGTCCAGGCCATTGTGGCTCAGGGCTTTAACTTCAAGAACCTCAGCTATTCGCGCGAGCATGAGAGCGAGGCCGACCACATGGGACTGATCTTTGCCGCCATGGCCGGTTACGACCCTCAGGTGGCCATCACCTTCTGGCAGCGTATGGCCGCCGCTTCCACCTCTCAGACGGCTGAGTTCCTCAGCGACCACCCCAGCGATGCCAAGCGCATCAAGCAGATTCAGGGTTGGATGCCCGAGGCTTTGAAGTACTATAAGAAGTAATGGGAAGTCAAAAGGATTGTAAAATAAAACTGCGGTGCCAAGAGGCATCGCAGTTTTTTTATGATGGTCTACTAAGTGACTATTAGAAGTTGTAGTACAGACCGAAGGTCAGCTCGGTGGTATCGAAGTCAAAACCGATGTTTGTAACGTTGTTGTCATCGCCATCGGGGTTGACTGACTCATAGCCCAGGAAGCCGAAGTGAGCCACGAAGCTCAGCTGCTCGTTCAGGTTTACTGCCACGCCCGGCTTGATGCCAAGACCGAAAGCCGTCACCTTGGGATTCTTTGACTGGATGTAGTCCAGACCACCATCGAGGAACAGATTCACGCTCTTGAACTTCAGAGCGGTGTAACGGGCATAGGGAGAGAACTGGAAAGCGCTCTCAGCGCCGATACCATATGCACCAGCCTTATCGGAGATATAGCCGATCTGTACACCAACGCCCCACTTCTCGTCGAGCTGTACACCGAACTCAGGGAGCAACTTGAACGAGGTCTCGCCGTCGCCCACCTCAGGTGTCACGTTCTGGAAACCAAAACCACCACCGATGTACATCTGTGCATTCATTGTCAGAGCCATCATACCCATGGCCAGGGTCATCAAAATCTTTTTCATTTTCTTTTGTTTTTTTTAGTTAATAAACTCAGTAAATTAAGATTTTCGGTGCAAAGATATAAAAAATTTTAATATGTTACATACTTTTTTTCATTTTTTTTCTTTTTAACTTGTCTTTTTTCGCATTTGTCAAAAAAACACGTATCTTTGCGACTAAAAAACTGACTAAGGAAAAGATATGAAGAAAGCAACGATGATCATTGCCTGCCTTCTGGGCGGGCTCGCTACGATGAGCGCCCAGACGAAGGGTGGGGGACTCTCTGCGGAAATGCTGAAGGATATTGTCAAGGAGAACAAGCAGGCGGCAGCAGGTGCTGCGCTGAACAATGCCGTGGCGTCGAACGCCATCGACGACCTGGCTCGGTCGCGTGAGAACGCTGCTGCCCTGGACACCTATTTTAATATAGAGACGGCCAGCCAGAGCATCACCAACCAGCAGTCCAGCGGCCGTTGCTGGATGTTCAGCGGCTTCAACGTGCTGCGCTCCAAGTACACCCACCAGCATGGCGACTCGCTGCAGCTGGAGTTCTCGGAGGCTTACCTCTTCTTCTACGACCAGCTGGAGAAGGCGAACCTCATGCTCCAGGGTGTCATCGACAATGCTGGCAAGCCGCTCGACGACCAGCGCGTGCAGTTCTTCTTCCACTATCCGTTGAACGACGGCGGCACGTTCTGTGGCGTGGCCGATCTGACGGAGAAGTACGGACTGGTGCCCCGCGAGGCGATGCCCGAGTCGTTCGCCAGCGACAACACGTCGAAAGCCCGTCAGCTGCTGTCGTCGAAGCTGCGTGAGTACGGTCTGCAGCTGCGCGACATGGTGGCCAAGAACAAGAGCCAGGCATCGCTCAACAAGGCGAAGGTGCGTATGCTGGCACAAATCTACCATATGCTCGAGATGACCATCGGCACGCCTCCCCAGCGGTTCACCTACACCTTCCGCAACAAGGAGGGCCGTCCCGTTGGCAAGGCCCGTGAGTTCACGCCCCAGACATTCTACCGGGAGGTCGTCGGCGGTTCGCTCAACGGCACGTTCATCATGGTGATGAACGACCCGCGCCGTCCTTACTATAAGACGTTCGAGGTGGAGCTGGACCGTCATACCTACGACGGCCATAACTGGCGTTATCTGAATCTGCCCATGGACGAGATTGAGCGTCTGGCCATCGCCTCGCTGAAGGATGGCCGCAAGCTCTACTCGAGCTACGACGTCGGCAAGCAGCTCGACCGCAAGCGTGGTTTTGCCGACACGAAGAACTTCGACTACGAGGCCCTCTTCGGCACCTCCTTCGGCATGACCAAGGCCCAGCGCATCGCCACCTTCGACAGCGGTTCCACCCATGCCATGACCCTCTGTGCCGTCGACGTCGACGAGCAGGGTCGTGCCCGTAAGTGGAAGGTCGAGAATTCATGGGGCGGCGACTGGGGCCAGAAGGGCTGTCTGATTATGACCGACCGTTGGTTCCGCGAGTATATGTTCCGTCTGGTCGTCGACAAGAAGTACGTCAGCGAGAAGCTGCTCAAGGACTACGAGCAGCCCGCAACGATGGTCGTTCCCGAAGACCCCCTGTTCCTGTTTGACGAGTAAATAGGGTAGGGGGCAGCCCCCCTTGGGAACCATAAACTTAGCTTTAGCGACTGACGGTATGGAGCGACTCTGGAACCGTAACTACATCAAGGTGATGACGGCGAACTTCACGCTGTTCTTCGCCTTCTACCTGTTGACGCCGCTCCTGCCGCTCTATCTCCACGAGACGTTCGGCGCCACGAAGGATGTCATCGGACTGGTGCTCTCCGGCTATACCGTCACCGCCCTGCTGATGCGCCCTTTCAGCGGGTTCATCGTCGACAGCTTCCCTCACAAGCGGGTGCTGCTGATAGCCTTCAGCCTCTTTACGGTGTTCTTCCTGGGCTACCTTATGGCAGGAACGCTCCTGCTGTTCACCATCGTCCGTACCCTCCACGGCGGACCCTTCGGCGCTGTGACGGTGGCCAACTCGACGGTGGCCATCGACGTGTTGCCGTCGTCGCGCCGTAACGAGGGCATCGGCTACTACGGCCTGAGCAACAACCTCGCCATGGCCATCGCCCCGTCGTTCGCCATCTTCGTCTACAGCGAGACCCACAACTTCGAACTGCTCTTCTGGCTGGCCTTTGCCATCGCTACCGTAGGCCTTTCGGCCAATGCTACGGTGGAGGTGAAGCACGGCCCGCAGCCACGTGCCCTGCGCAACGCCCACCTCTCGCTGGACCGCTTCTTCCTGCTCCGCGGCTGGCTGCTGGCTGTGAACATGGTGTTCTTCGGCTTCTGCTTCGGCGTGCTGAGCAACTACCTCGCCATCTACGGCAAGCAGGTGATGGGCATCACCGGCGGTACGGGCACCTGGTTCCTGCTCTGCAGCGTGGGACTCATCCTGTCGCGCCTCCAGGGTAGCCGTGCCCTGCGCGAAGGCCGTCTGACGCACAATGCCGCCACGGGCATGGTCATCTCGCTCGTCGGCTACACCTTATTTATATTAATGCCCACGCTGTCGCAGACGTCATTCCTTATTTCTCATTCCTCGTTCCTCGTTCCTCGTTCCTCGTCCCTCGTCCTCATCGGCTACTACGGCTCCGCCATCCTCATCGGCTTGGGCAACGGCCATATGTGGCCCGCTTTCCAGAACATGATGATCTGTATGGCCCGTCACAATGAGCGTGGTACGGCCAACTCTACCATCCTCGTGGCGTGGGACGTCGGCATGGGACTGGGCATCCTCCTCGGTGGCGTCATCGCCGAGCTCCTGGGCTACTCGGCCGCCTTCTGGATGGTGGCGGTGGTAAACCTTGTCGGCGTGGTACTCTATTTCCTGCGCACCGACCGTTTCTTCACCGCCCGTCAGCTGCCCGCCGAGCCATAGCGCTGTAGAAGTTTTTCCTGCTTCGCTCACAAAAAGTCAGCGGAAAGCGAAAAAAAGTGGCAAAATATTTGCGGGAACGCGGAAAAAGTTATACTTTTGCACCCGATAAACCAAAGAGACCAGACAATGTTGAATCACAACGCTTACTTTTACGGCTATTACTTTTACTTTGCAACGAGTTGTGAAGCGGTTGGCCGTATGTAAGATCAAAATTGAAAAATTGAAGAATTGAAATAAGGCTCCGCTTCACTGAAAGGTGAAACGGAGTTTTTTTATAGAAGTTTGAGAAGTTAAAGAAGTTAAGAAGATAGAAGAATGAAGAGAATAGCGATACAAGGACTCATCGGGTCGTTCCACGACATTGCCGCCCACCTCTACTTCGAGGGTGAGCAGATACAACTCATCTGCTGCTCCACCTTCGAGGAGGTCTTCGCCAACATGAAGCAGGACCCCACGGCCATCGGTATGCTGGCCATCGAGAACACCATCGCCGGTTCGCTGCTGCACAACTACGAGCTGCTGCGCGACTCGGGGACGACCATCGTCGGTGAGCACAAGCTGCACATCACCCACAGCATCTGCTGTCTGCCCGAGGACGACTGGGACACCATCCAGGAGGTTCACTCGCACCCCGTGGCACTGATGCAGTGCCGGCAGTTCCTGGCCCAGCACCCCACGCTGAAGAACGTTGAGGCTGAGGATACCGCTGGTTCGGCGAAGATGATTGCCGAGGGACAGCGTCGCGGCTGGGCGGCCATCTGCCATGCTGAGGCAGCACGCCTCTACGGGCTGAAGGTGCTCGAGGATCACATCGAGGACAACAAGCACAACTTCACACGCTTCCTCGTCGTCTCGAACCCCAACAAGGCCGATATGCTGCGGCCGCTGACGGAGACCAACAAGTCGAGCATCGTCTTCTCGCTGCCCCACGAACAGGGTTCGCTGGCCCACGTCCTCGCCATCCTCTCGTTCTACCACATCAACCTGACGAAGATCCAGTCGCTGCCCATCATCGGCCACGAGTGGGAATATCTCTTCTATGTTGACGTGATGTACGACGACCTGACGCGCTACCGCCAAAGCATCGACGCTATTATCCCATTGACCAAGGATCTGAAAATCCTGGGAGAGTATAAGGATGGCAAACAGACAAACTAAAACTTCAGATAATTGAATATGATACAACCTGCAGACAGACTCAGTTTAGTACAGGAATACTACTTCAGTCGTAAACTCAAGGAGGTGGCCCAGCTGAATGCCGAGGGCAAGGACATTATCTCGCTGGCCATCGGCAGTCCCGATATGCCGCCGTCGCCACAGACCATAGAAAAGCTCTGTGAGGTAGCCCATCAGCCCAACGCCCACGGCTATCAGCCCACACAAGGAACGCCCGAGCTGCGCCAGGCGATGGCCGACTTCTACAAGCGCTGGTACAACGTCGACCTCGACGCCAAGAGCGAGGTGCTGCCGCTCATCGGCTCGAAGGAGGGCATCCTCCATACCACGCTGGCCTTCGTGAATCCCGGCGACGCGGTGCTCGTGCCCAATCCCGGCTATCCCACCTACACGTCGCTCTCGAAGATCCTCGGCGCAAAGATCGTGAACTACGACCTCCGCGAGGACAACGGCTGGCAGCCCGACTTCGACCAGCTGGAGAACATCGTCCAGGAGACTGCCCCCAAGCTCCTCTGGACCAATTATCCCAATATGCCGACAGGCGGACGGGCTCAGATGAAGACCTACGAGCGGCTGGTACGCTTCGCCAAGGACCACAACCTCGTCGTGGTCAACGACAACCCCTACTCGTTCATCCTCAGCGAGGAGCATTTAAGTATCCTCCAGGTGCCCGGCGCCAAGGACTGCTGCATCGAGTTCAATTCCATGTCGAAGAGCCACAACATGCCCGGCTGGCGTGTCGGCCTCTGCGCCTCGAACGCGCAGTTCATCCAGTGGATCCTGAAGGTGCAGTCGAATATCGAGAGCGGCACCTTCCGCGGCATCCAGCTCGCTGCCGCCGAGGCCTATAAGAACGACGAGACATGGCACCGTGAGTTCAACATCGACCTCTATCGTCGCCGTCGTCAGTATGCCGAGCAGATCATGGACGTCCTGGGCTGCACCTACGACCCGCAACAGGTGGGTATGTTCCTCTGGGGACGCATCCCCGACAGCATCCAGAACGTCGAGGACCTGACGGAGCGCGTGCTCCACGAGGCCCGTGTGTTCATCACCCCCGGCTTCATCTTTGGCTCGAACGGCGAGCGCTACATCCGCATCTCCCTCTGTGCCAAGGAAGAAAAGATACAACAAGCACTTCAGAGAATTGAAAAATTGAAAGATTAAAAAATTGAAGTTGCTGCGCCGATGAAAGAGATTGTTATTGCAAATTTGAGTATGGACTTTGCTTTACGCATAGTCAACTTATATAAGTATTTGTGCAATGATAAAGCTGAATATGTGATGTCAAAACAGTTGCTTCGTTGTGGAACAAGTATTGGGGCTAATATTGCTGAAAGTGAACACGCACAAAGTACATCGGATTTTATCTCGAAGTTGTATATTTCTCTTAAAGAGGCTAATGAAACAAAGTATTGGATTACATTATTGGCAAAAGCAGATTATTTGACAGATGTTGAATGTGAGTCTATGATGAAAGACTTACGCATAATAATAGGAACATTAGTAAATACAATAAAGAAAACAAAAGAAAACCCATAAGAATGGATGATGCGAAGAACTTCAATTCTTCAATTCTTCAATTCTTCAATCCTAAGAAAGTATGGAACTGGAATTAGAGAAACTGAACCTTCCGAGTGACAACGAACGCCCCTTCGTCATTGCAGGACCCTGCAGCGCTGAGACCGAGGAGCAAGTGATGGAAACGGCACGACAGCTGGCCATGAAGGGCTGCCACAACTTCCGTGCAGGCGTCTGGAAGCCCCGCACGAAGCCCGGCGGCTTCGAGGGCCACGGCGAGCCCGCTCTGGTATGGCTGAAGCAGGTGAAGGACGAGACCCATATGCTCGTCTCCACCGAGGTGGCCACCCCCGAGCACGTCGAGCTGGCGCTGAAGTACGACATCGACATCCTCTGGGTGGGTGCCCGCACCACCGCCAACCCCTTTGCCATGCAGGCCCTGGCCGATGCGCTGAAGGGCGTCGACATCCCCGTCTTCGTCAAGAACCCCGTGAACCCCGACATCGAGCTGTGGATAGGTGCCCTGGAGCGCATCAACCAAGCCGGCATCAAGCGTCTCGGTGCCATCCACCGCGGCTTCTCCAGCTACGAGCAGAAGATCTACCGTAACGCGCCGATGTGGCAGATACCCATCGAGCTCCACCGCCGCATACCCGAACTGCCCATCATCAGCGACCCCTCGCACATCGGCGGACGCCGCGAGCTCATCGCTCCCCTCTGCCAGCAGGCCATGGACCTCGGCTTCGACGGACTCATCGTCGAGAGCCACTGTGACCCCGACAAGGCGTGGAGCGATGCCAAGCAGCAGGTGACGCCCGAGGTGCTCGACTACATCCTCTCGCTGCTCATCATCCGCGACGAGCACACCACCACCGAGGGACTCATCAGCCTGCGTAAGCAGATTGACGAGCTCGACAACCAGATCATGGACATCCTCGCCAAGCGTATGCGTGTCTGCCGCGAGATAGGCCACTATAAGAAGGAACACAACATGACCGTCCTCCAGGCCACCCGCTACAACGAGATCCTCTCCAAGCGCGGCGTCCAGGGCTCGCTCTGCGGCATGGGCCCGGAGTTCGTCGCCAAGGTCTTCGAGAGCATCCACGAGGAAAGTGTCCGTCAACAGATTGAGATCATCAACAAGTAAGGTATGAAAATATTAGTCATGGGCGCAGGCAAGATGGGAAGCTTCTTCATCGACCTGCTCAGTTTCGAACACGAGGTGGCCGTCTTCGAGCGCGACCCCAAGCGGATGCGCTTCACCTACAACTGTCAGCGGTTCACCACCTACGAGGAGGTCGAGGAGTTCCGTCCCGAGCTGCTCATCAACGCCGTCACGCTGAAGTACACCATCCCTGTGTTCAAGGAGGTCATCCCCTACCTGCCTAAGGAGTGCATCATCAGCGACATTGCCAGCGTGAAAACGGATATGAAAGAATTTTACGAATCGACGGGTATGCGCTACGTCTCCACCCACCCGATGTTCGGCCCCACCTTCGCCAATCTCCAGCAGCTCAGCGAGGAGAACGCCATCATCATCAGCGAAGGTGACTACATGGGCCGCATCTTCTTCAAGGACCTCTACCAGAAGCTCGGACTGAACATCTACGAGTACACCTTCGAGGAGCACGACCGCACGGTGGCCTACTCGCTCTCCATCCCCTTCGTCTCCACCTTCGTCTTCGCCGCCGTCATGAAGCATCAGGACGCGCCGGGCACCACCTTCAAGCGCCATATGCGCATTGCCAAAGGTGTTCTCAACGAGGACGACTACCTGCTCCAGGAGATTCTCTTCAACCCCTACACCCACGATCAGGTAGCCCAGATTCGTACCGAACTCAAGGAGCTCCTCGAGATCATCGACCAGCGCGATGCCGATGGTATGAAGGGCTATCTCACGAAGATTCGTAACAACGTCAAACGCGACATTGAAATCAAACAATAGACTCTTCTTCCACCTTGTAGCATTCATTGTGGTGGCCATCTGGGGCAGCACCTTTGTGTTTACGAAGATGCTGCTCCAGAGCGGGCTGACGCCGGCACAAATCTTTACATTCCGCTTCATCATCGCCTACGTCCTCCTCGCACTCTACAGCGTCGGCCGGACAGTTAAAAAGGAGTGGGGTAGAGCTAATCATATCTTTCATTTCTCATCTCTCAGTTTTCACCTCTCTCATCTCTTCTGCTCCTCTTGGCGCGACGAGCTGCTGATGGTGGCGCTGGGCGTGACGGGTGGCTCGGTCTACTTTCTGGCTGAGAATGCGGCGATGCTCTACACCACGGCCACTAACACGTCGCTCATCGTCTGCTCGTGCCCCCTCTTCGCCATGCTCCTCTTCGCTGTGTTCTACCGGCAGTCCGAGCCCATCACCCGTGTGCAGGCCCTGGGCTCCGTGGTGGCGTGTATGGGCATGGCCGTCGTGGTGCTCAACGGCCACTTCGTGCTCCATCTCTCGCCGCTGGGCGACCTTCTGGCTTTCGGCGCCTGCCTCTGCTGGGCCCTCTACAGCATCCTGATGCAGCCCGCCCTCCAGCGCTACGACACGCTCTTCATCACCCGCAAGGTCTTCTTCTACGGCCTCCTCACCATCATTCCCTACTTCCTCCTGGTGCCCGAAGAAGCCCAGATCTTCAATTCTTCAATTTTTGAATTCTTCAATTCTTCAAATACAACTTCAATTTTTGAATTTTTCAATTCTTCAATTCTCCTCAACCTTCTCTTCCTCGGCATCGTCGCCTCGATGCTCTGCTTCCTCGTTTGGAACTGGGTCATCAGCAAGCTCGGTGCCGTCGTCGCCACCAACTGGGTCTACTTCAACCCCATCACCACCATCCTCTTTGCCTGGTGGCTGCTCGACGAGCAGATCACCGTCTGGTTCCTCCTCGGCACCGTCCTCATCCTCGCCGGTATGTTCCTGGCCGACCGCCGTCGTTAATACAGCGTTAACAAGTACCGATGACGAGAAACTCAGCAAGGCATATTTTTTCGCTTTTCCACATTGTATTTCAATAATAATGCGTACCTTTGCAATTCAATGATGAAAACGTCAGACAATACTATAGAGTCACAGATTGCCGCGGTACTCGACGACATCCGCCAGAAGGGCTTTTCCTCTGTACAGCCTTTCTGCATCGGTAAGGTTGAGGCGAGAATGTCGCAGTTTGCCCAAACTAACGCCATTACACTTGCCAGCGACGAGCTATATATGAGTGCCAAGCAGTTGCAGCACTGTATGAGGGCATCAAAAGCTACGAAAGGCTTAGTTGTTAATGATGCTGACCTGATAGGCTTTCCTCAAAATCGTTTGCAAATGGACCTCTATTATGATGGTGAGTGCTTCATCTATACAGATGGAACTTCGAAGTTCATCGTTCATCCCAATTATAAGATGAAGATAAGTCGCGAAATAGTAGCTCAAGTGAACTTCATTACTGCCACAAGGCTGAAAGACCCAGCCGAGTTCACGTTGCCTAAGTATCATAAAATATAAAAGCTGGCCACACGTGACCAGCTCTGTATTTGAGTGAAGGAAACCAAGCGGCAAGGTCGAATTGCTCATCATCTCTGTAGGTTTTATCCTCCAGCCATGCCACCGTTCCGCACATCGTGGCTCTACTTGGTTCCACCTTTCACGCTGCAAAGATAAGGATTATTTCTGAATAATCCAAATAATCGAGCGTTTTTTCTCTTCCTATTACTATTTCTTTCGCTTCTTTCGCTTTTTCAACATTGTTTTTTAAGGTTCCTCCTCGGCACCGTCCTCATCCTCGCTGGCATGTTCCTGGCCGACCGCCGACGATAATATAGCGTTAACAAACCAAATTCATCACATTTTATGTGATTTTAGCACTCTAAAGCTACAAAATTGAAGATTTTTGTCTAATTTTGCACCGTTCTTAGGAACAAACGACATAATAGGCTCTGACATTCCCAATCACCACCTCCGAAAAGACGAGCCAACTCCAGATAAGAGCGTCGGCGCATAGTGCGCAGGCGTTTCAACGACTGGAGTGGCTTGTGGTGAGCCGGGAATGCGTAGAAATGGCCTGCGCATTTCATTTGAATAAACTTAAAAACGTAAACAATATGAAGAAAGTCCTTGTTGCGATATTGATGTTCCTGCCGATGGTAGTAAGCGCATATGATGTCGAGGTTGACGGAATCTATTATAACTTGATTGAGAAAGCAAAAATTGCAGAGGTTACCTCTGGTGGAAACTATGAAGGTGATATTATCATACCATCTTCTATCGATTATGACGGCAAGACATATACTGTTGAAAAAATTGGCGATGATGCTTTCTCATATAGTAATCTATATACAATTAAACTTGCAAGTAGTATTACCACAATTGGAAATAGAGCGTTTAGAGGTTGTTGGAAATTGAAAACTGTCATTTTACCACAGGGACTTTTATATATTGGAGAGGATGCTTTTATGGGCTGTAGTACCCTTTCTTCCATAGAGATTCCAAATACAGTGACTACAATCGGACGATGTGCTTTCCTTGATTGTTCAGAGCTATCTTCTATAGTAATTCCTAATAGTATAACCCAATTAAATGGATCTGTATTTCAAGGATGTAAGAAGCTTTCTTCCGTAATACTTCCAAATAGTATAGCTGAAATAGGAGAGAGTTCCTTTATGGGGTGTATTAGCCTATTATCATTTGATATACCTAATAGCGTAACCTATATTGGCATGTCTGCATTTGCAGGCTGTAAAGGACTAACGGATATCGTTATACCTAATAATGTCACATTTATCGCATCATGGGCTTTTTCTAACTGTGTATTTAGAGACCTCTAAACAACCACAAACAATGGAAAACACATAGAGATAAACCTCTGTATATCAACTACTTTTAGATTTTAACACTTCGGACTTGCTTTTTGGTGGTTCTCAAAAATCCGCTTATCTTTGCAACGCATTTCTACCGCGGAGATTTTTGAGGGCTTTTATTTTGCCATCTCGTGGACTGGGTTGACAAAGGTTGACAAGAGTGTACGACGGTTGACAGATTAACGAGAGGGAAAAGAGCAAGGAAGTGACCTCATTTGAAGAACGTGACATCGTGGAATGAGTTGACAAGGATTGTCAAAGATTGACGAAAGTTCACTCCGTGGAGGTTTGCATGAAATTGATTGTAAAACCACATAAAAAGGAGTCAAATGAGAAAGACAAGAAAATGCGCCTTCTGCGGCAAGGAGTTTACTTGTAACAGCGGTTCGCAGAGGTATTGCTCGGAACATTGTGCCGAGGCAGCAAAGGCTCAGCGCAAGAAGAGACAACAGGACTTTTTGAAGGCTGTCCAGCCTGTTATAGACA
>JAEEGG010006967.1_pt1 | contig 26327 bp, 24 predicted proteins | sample 9134161 | NCBI WGS metagenome assembly JAEEGG01 (sample SAMN16246543, study PRJNA631951) | gut metagenome | biome: gut microbiome; feature: rumen; material: CR-attached | host: Bos | place: Iran: Karaj | collected 2018-10 | reverse complement strand
ATTCCGCAATCACCAGCAGAAGACTGCCGATTTTACGAACCCCTTCAAACTTTTGCCTGCAATCAAGTTCGGCGTGATTTTTACCTGCGTGATGTTCGTGGCCAATGCGGCACGCGTTTATCTGGGTTCGGGTGCGTTGCTGGCATGTAGCTTTTTGGGCGGTGCCGCCGAAATGGATGCGGTGGCGTTCTCCGTAATCGACATGAATTTGAAATCTGGCCTTGCGGTGCGTGAACTGGTGCTGGCGCTTTTGTTCGCTAGCCTCGCCAATACGATTACGAAGGGCGGAATGGTATTTTTCTTGGGTGCAAAGTCGATGCGGCGTCCGATATTGCCTGCTGTGATCCTGATCTGTCTGGTGACGGTGGGGCTTATCGGGTTCTATGCGGGCTTATAAAAAAGGATAGGGTATGGGTGAAAAAATGATTCACGCTTTGACGGTGGCAGGCTTTGACGGCTCTGCCGGAGCGGGCTTTATCTCGGACATCAAGACGATGTCGCATTTTGGCGTGTACGGCCAGGCGGTCTGTACGGCGCTTACACAGCAGAACGAAGAAGAATTCGTGGCTCCGGGCTGGGTTATCTGGGACCGTATCGAAGCTCAACTCGAAACGCTTTTTAAAAAACATAAGTTCAAGTTCGTGAAAATCGGCCTTGTGGAAAAGTCGCGCACCTTAAAGCGCATTGTGGAATTTGTCCGCGAAAAATCCCCGGACGCGTTTATCATTTGGGATCCGATTGCAAGTGCCAGCGCAGGCTTCCACTTTATGCGCGATGCCGAAAAGTTTATGCCCATTATGAAGTCCATTGACTTGGTGACGCCGAATCAAGATGAATTCGCGTACTTGGGCTTGGGCCTTGCGGAGTCTCGCGGCGAAATCCGTATGGGACACGATTTTGCGGTGCTCTTGAAAGGTGGCCATGCCCGCGGCAAGGAATCGATTGATACCTTGTGGTACAAAGAAGAACAGTACAAGTTTATAAGCCCGAGACTTCCCGGCAAGGGCAAGCACGGCACTGGCTGTGTGCTCAGTTCCGCAATCCTTGCGAACGTGGCGCTTGGCAAGGATGTTCCCACGGCCTGTGAAATCGCGAAAAACTACATGAACGAATACCTGCAGAGTGGCGAAGGGCGCCTCGGGTTCTTGGTATGAGAAAATTTTCAATTGCGCTGGCTGTGATTGCTCTTGGCCTTCTGGGTTGTGAAAGTACAGAAAATTCCCATAATGTATATGTAAAGGAACATACTTACGGCACCTTTACCGATGAGCGAGATGGTCAAGTTTACAAGACGATTGTTATCGGTGAACAAACCTGGATGGCGCAAAATTTGAATTACAAGGTAGAGAATAGCTATTGCTATGCCGATGATTTAGAAATGTGTGAAAAATACGGTCGGCTTTATACCTGGGCTGCGGCGATTGATTCGGTATCGTTAGCAAATGATGAAGATAATCCTTTGGATTGTGGCTATGAAAAGGTTTGCGAAATTTCTGGCAACATTAAAGGTGTTTGTCCTGATGGCTGGCATTTGCCGTCGAAAGAGGAATGGACGGCTTTGTTGGCTTTGGCGGGTGATGAATCAGATGCATGCGTAGCCCTTAGGGCCACTAGAGAATGGAATGACTACGATGCGTATCCGGCTGCAACGAATGATTTAGGATTTTCTGCTTTTGCGGTATCCGGCAGAGATGATGAAGGCCACTTCGGTCAAAATGGTAGTATCACGCATTTTTTGAGTTCTTCCGATTTGTATTTGAAATTGGCTACGTGTGTTGTTTTGGATGCCTTTGGTAAAGCGAGAGTGGACAAGTGTTTTAAACATTATGCAATCTCTGTCCGTTGTGTTCAGGACTAGATTGTAGCTCCTTTTATACAAGAAAGGCCCCGCAGTGCGGGGCTTCTTAAGTTTTGGATTGCTTCGCCCCGTCGGGGCTCGCAATGACGTAGACATTAATCTTCTTCTGCGGGGCGCTTGGAGAGCTGCTTGCGCTTGATCGGGTCGAGCTCGGTCTTGCGGAGGCGCAGCACTTCCGGCGTGACTTCGATGCATTCGTCTTCGTTGATGAAGGTGACGCATTCTTCCAAAGTCAGGCGGCGGTACGGAGTCAGCTGAATCATGTCGTCGGCAGACTTGGAACGCATGTTGGTAAGGTGCTTACCCTTGGTGACGTTCACGATGATGTCAACGTCGCGGTTGTGTTCACCCACGATCATGCCCGGATAAACTTCGGCACCCGGTCCGATGATGAGGTAACCGCGGTCTTCCAGGTTGGAAAGAGCATAGCTTGCAGCTTCGCCCGGTTCCTTCGCGATGAGCACGCCGTTCACGCGGGCCGGAATTTCGCCCTTGTACGGTTCGTAGTCCTTGAAGATGGACTGGCTGATGGCGTAACCCTTGGAGAGGGAAAGGAGCTTCGGACGGATACCGATAAGGCCACGGCTCGGAACGAGGTATTCGAGAGTGACGCGGTCGTTTTCGTCGGTGGTCATGTTGACCATTTCGCCCTTACGGGTGTTGATTTCCTGGATGCAGGCGCCGCTGAATTCGCTCGGCACTTCGACCTTGAATTCTTCGATCGGTTCCAGGAGCTTGCCGTTTTCGTCGTTCTTGAAGATCACCTGGGGAGAACCGATGGTGAATTCATAGAGTTCACGACGCATGTTTTCGACGAGGATGGTCAAGTGGAGAATGCCACGGCCGGACACCTTGAAGGTAGAAGCGCCGTCGACCTTTTCGACGAGGAGGGCGGGGTCGGCCATGTGGGCGCGTTCCAGACGTTCCTGGAGCTGGTTACCCGTCATGAACTTTCCACCGTACTTACCGGCCAGGGGCGAGGTGTTCACGGTGAAGAGCATGGAGATGGTCGGCGGGTCGATATGGATGCGGGGGAGGTGCACCGGATTGCTCGTAGAAGAGAGCGTATCACCGATGTCGAAGTTGTCGAGACCGGCGATCAAGATGATGTCGCCCGGACCGGCTTCTTCGATCGGCTGCGGAGTCAGGCCTTCGTAACGCAGAATCTTCTGGATACGGATGTTCTTGACCTTGCCGTCGCTCATGGACTGGGCAACGGTCATGTTCGGCTTGAAGGTACCCTGCTGCACGCGGCCCACGGCCAAACGGCCAAGGAAGCCCGAGTATTCGAGGGAGGCAATCTGCAGGAGCGGTTCTGCAGCCGGATCGCCCTTCGGGGCCGGGATGCGTTCGATAATCTTGTCCATCAAAATGTGGAAGTCGCCATCGGGGTCTTCCATTTCGGCCTTGCAGATACCCTTACGGCCAGAGCCGAACACCTTGTCGAAGTCCAGCTGCTGTTCGTTGGCGTCGAGTTCACAGAACAGGTCGAACACCTTGTCGAGGGCGCCGTGCGGGTTACAACCGTCACGGTCGATCTTGTTCACGACCACGATAGGAATAAGTCCCATTTCAAGGGCCTTCTGGGTCACGAAGCGGGTCTGAGCCATGGGGCCTTCGAAGGCGTCCACCACCAGAATCACGCCGTCCACCGTGCCGAGCACGCGTTCCACCTGGCCACCGAAGTCGGCGTGCCCCGGGGTATCGACGATGTTCACGCGATAGCCCTTGTACATGACGCTCGTGTTCTTGGAGAGGATGGTGATGCCGCGTTCACGTTCCAGGTTGTCGGAGTCCATCACGCGTTCGTTCACTTCTTCGTTTTCGTGGAAGGTTCCGCACTGCTTGAGGAGCTGGTCCACCAGGGTAGTCTTACCGTGGTCAACGTGGGCGATAATGGCGACGTTTCTGATTTTAGATGTATCCATAATGGCTCTTTTGATTGACGTTTATTTTTGCGCGCAAATTTAGAAATTATAGCCGATTATGGCAATGTTTTGGGGCCAAGTTTACTATATTTGAGCTACTATGGCAAAAGAATTCGACAATTTTGATGACGAAGAAATGGACGAAGCCGCCCTCGAGAAGTTCGATTCCGAGGACTCCCTTGCTCAGACCCCCCAGGTTCGCGACTATAGCGACCGTCGCATCTTGGTTTGGGAAGAAGACGATGCTCACCGTGAAGCATGCTTGACCGTGTTGACCGACCTTTTGGTGGGTGCAACCATCAAGGCCGTGAAGACGGAGGCCGAAGCCCAGGAACAGCTCGAAAATGACGACTGGGATACTTTCGTTGTCGACTTCTACACAGAAGGCGTTTCTTCGAGCGACTTCATCAAGAGCGCGAACAACTATCCGGGCTCCATTCTGGTTGCCCTGAACATGGGTCCGCTGACTCTTGCCGAAGAACGCGATCCAGCCCGCACAGAATTACTGCGCAGGCTGTTTGACGTGGAACGCGCCAATACGCAGATTCACGCTTAATCGCAGAATTTTACTTCACCTGGAGTAGGTGTTCCAAGGCACCATGCCGAGGAATCCGAACGTGCATTCCAGTGGTCAATGTTCAGTTGGCCACTTTGATTGTATTTACCCGAACCTAAAGCGGGCACCACGTTGGTGTGCAGCGAATCGGTGGCGCTTGCATAATACAGGGAATCCAGGGTGATTCCGTCGCATTGCAAGACGATGCTCCCCTTGCTGTTGGTCATGTCGCTCCAGCCGTCGGTGTTCACGTACTCTGCCGGTGTTCTTTCAGAAACGACATCTCCTAGGACTAGGGCGGCTCCCGGAAGGATTTCGCTTACGGTCAGGGCGTAGCGCTTGAGGGTGTTGGAACTGGTGATGCCCAGGACGCAGTCGTCCAGGAGCAGGGTGTCGATGGTTCCGTTGTAGATTTCTACGAACTCGTACTGGGAACTGTCCTTGGCGTTGGGGGCGGAATAATATTCCGTAATCAGCAGGTCGTCGGTTCGGGGCTTTCGGAATCCGGCTCGCAGGGGCAGCGTGATTTCGACATGACGCTCCTCTGCGGTTTGGATGCCAAGGGCCACTTTGCTCCGGAGCGAGTTCAGCGTGAGGTCGGGGACCGGACTGTCTTCGGTAAGCAGGAACTTGTCGCTTAAACTGTAGATGGCGTTCCCGGTAGAATCGAACAGGGATATCTGCACCTCGTATTCAACACCGAGCTTAAGCATGTCGCTTTTGAAATAGATTTTCCCGGTGGATTCTTCCATGGGTATTTCGTAGCGGTCGTTTTTGGATGTGAGCGTCATGGTTCCGCTGACAATCCCGCTTTCGTTCTTGAGTCCGGTGGGGACATCTACCAGCACGAAGCCGACGATGGGGTGCATTTGTATGGAGAGATTTTCTACGGAGCCTGCTTCCAGCTTGGTGGTCAGTTCGCCCATTTGCATCAGGGCCCCGTTGGCGTAAATCTTTGCCTTGAAGGACCAGTTGTCGCTGGGGAAGAGATCCATGTTGAAAATGGCGCTGTCGGCGGAGTGCACGTAGTGTAGCGTGTCTGCGCCATAGCAGTCCAGCACTAGGCTGTCTAACAGCGGGGGAGTGCTGTATTGCAGTCGTAGGGCGACGGACGCGTGTTCCGAACTGCTGATCGTGGCGTTTGTTTCGTGGGTTTCACTGCCACAGTTCCAGAGGGCGAACGCGCAAAGGATAGATGTGGCCATGGTAGCATGTTTTGTTCTAATAGGACTCATATTACCTCCATTTGGTTGAGTGGTCCTATTTATTAACACGCCGAAATCGAAAAAACAGTTCAAAAATACCCCTCTTTTTGCGAGGGGCTCTTTGTAAAATGTTGGATACTTTTGAAAATTGCCGTTTTTTCGCTAAAAACGCTGGTTAAAGCTTCAGCGCTTTTTGACCGTTCTGCTTGCGGTTCCCTTGCAGCTTGGTGGCGCAGGCCTTGTCTTGGCGGAGAATTTTCACCAGGGCGCTGGGGGTCAGGTTGAATGCCGCTGCAGCGGCCTTGGTGTCGCCATTCTTGGTGGCCATGATGTCGAAAACGTGGGCTACGAACAACGGAAACAAGGGGTTGGAAGGTTGCAGGTGACCGTTGCTCCCCGGAAAGGGCATTTCGGGGTTTGCGGGCGTTTCGCGGACTTGCAGGGCCAGGGCCATTTGCATTCGGTGTAATGCATGCACCTTGTTTTCGTGAGCGCTCCTGCCTTCGCACGATTTGATTTCTAAATTGAAATCTCGTAAACCGAGCAGAACGCCCGTGTTGGTCTTGTTGCGGTGCTGACCGCCGGGGCCCGACCCTTGGAACCCTTTAAGGGTACAGGCACGGAGCAGTTCGTCGAGCGTCATTTTTAAATAGGTATCGCGATGCATACTCTTAAAAATACAATTGTTATGGCCCTTGCAGTAGGGATTAGCTTATTCTTTTCAGCCTGTGCAGGCTCTTCGAATGCAAAAGATCCGAACGATTCGCGCAACGAATCCTTGGTGGATGCCACTCTTGGCGAATCGGCAGAAATCAAAAACGAAAAGGTGGAGCACCGGGAATACGACAAGCAAGCCATGCTCGAATCCATGTTCCGGAATCTCTTGAGCGCCATTCACCAGGACACTCCCGCGGACGACCTTTATGCCATGCTGACCGATTCTTCGGAATACTGGCTCGATACGTTGGAAAATCATGCGAGAACGTATAGACCCGAGGATTTGGATACTTGCCAGTTCTACGAAATCTATTCGATTCTGCTTTACCGCCTGTACGAACGCGAACACCTGTGGCAAGTTTCCGAAGACCGCATGCTTTGGCTGTATATGTCGAAGGCGGGCATTATGCATAACTTTACCAAGCTGAAACTTGGTCCCATGAAAATCAAGAACGATCGCGGAAGCATTGGCCTGGAACAGAGTCCCGAAGTGCCGATTATGATTTTTGAATGGGACGACAAGTCCTGGAAACTGGACCTGGTCGAAACGGTGCCCCTGATTACGAAGGGTATTGAAGCCACCGCCGTCAAGAAGAGCTGGAGCAACAAGAAACTGGCTCTCTATTGGCTCGACCGTGAATACCACATGACGTATTCGAGACTCGATGATTCCCTTTGCGAACCGATTGGGTTTTAGTCTATTATGAGATTCAAGCAAATATTTTTTCTTTTATTGATTCTTGCTGTAGCCCTCTGTGCGGCGCCTGCAAAAAAATCCGACAAGCCTTACACGGCGGGCTCTGCCAAGGTGCTGGGCGCCGTTGAATCCAAGAAACCCTTCAGTGGCGATCGACTTTTTGCGACGTTGGATTCTGTGGGCGGAACCGGAACCTGGATGGAATGGGACGTTAACGGAGTCAAGGACCCGTCCTTGATGGGGGTTCTGGATCCGATGCTGAAAGGGGCGAACAAGCCTGAAATGGTATGGGTCATTACGGAACGATCGAAACCCTTGGCGGCGGTTCTTTTGCCCAAGGGCAACGGCGAGACGATTCTGTTTTACGAATTGCAGGCTCTCGATGCCAAGCCGGTTCCGTTGTCGATCAATCCGGTCCTTCGCCCAGAAGTTGTTTTCAGGGATTACAGACAAGTTTCTGAAACGGAATACGTGCATCGTGACAAGGATAACCTGAAGGTGAAAATCTTGCCGTTGGGAATGATTTTTTCTTACGAAAAGAAGGGCGATGAACCTCTTTACATGGTGAAGGATTATGCGTCGAAAACTTTCGACGAGAAAGCATCTATTTTGACGGACTACGAAGATTACTTCAAGTACGAATATGCGTTGATGCTTAGGGCTTTTGTGCAGTCCGTCCGAGGCGTGTTCAATTGGCAGCCGTGGCATTGGTATATGTCGGCTTGGAATTCGAAGTGGATGCTGAAACGTTCCGAGCTGGAAGAGATTCTGAAACGTGGGGTGGCGCCTTCATTTTTCAGGCTTTTCAAGGCCACTACTGCTGCCGGAGAAACCATCGAATTCCGCACGAACGGAAATGGCTATTCGGAACTGGAAATTCGCCAGTAGAATCTAAATCTGGACTCCCGCTATTTGCTATTTTAGAAACGTGAAGCCCAAAGTACTTATAACCCTGTTTGTGGCCCTAGGGGCGGTGTGCTCGTTTGCCCGTGTGGTCGAAGATTCCAAGAGCCGTTTTGTCTTGGACGATGTCGTTATTGAATCCAGTGTTCACACCTGTCTTGATGCTAAAGACCGGGGTGGTGTTTTCCTGCCTGAAAATGCCGCTTACCTGGATGGCAATTCGGTGCCCTTCCGATATTATCGTGTTGCGCTCCCGTCGAATCAAAAGCCCTCTGTTTCGTTGACCGATTCTAAGGTCGTTCCCCTTGGTAAGTCCCTGTGTAAGGGTGGACCCGGCGGCGCAGGGGATTCCTTGCGCATTTTGCCGATAGATGTTTCTGCACCGTACCTGCGTGACGGCCTTTGGATGACCGATATTCGCGTTCCCCTTTATGTCAAGAGCGGTTCTTCGGTATCGCTACGAAAGAATTTCCGTCTGAATGTTCAGTTCAACGGTTCCAAAAACGGAGTTAACCCCGGCAAGCGTGTTCTTTCCAAGGTGGTAAACCCTGTAGCGGCATCCCGCTTTGGTACCTCCCGCGCAAAGTCGATCAAGGCTTTACGTAAAGAAGCCGACGGAATGGACGGTGTCTCGTTCCTGGCCAGGTTCCAGGTGGGGGACAAGGGCGACAAGAGCATGTCGACTTTTAGCGAAGACGGCTTGTATGCAGTTCCCTTCAGTGCCATTCGTAATTCGCTTTTGCTTTGGCAGCGTCAGGATTCCCTGGATGGAATCCCCGTTGAAAGAATTTGCGTGTATGGAGCTTCGCAAGATACCTTGGCCGATATGGGTCCCGGAACAAGCGAACGTAATCCCAACCATATTTTTGAAATACCTATCGAGGTCAGGGACCACACTCCTGGGGGCAGTAGTCCCGATGGCATTTTTAACGAAGGCGATACCCTGATTTTTGTGGGTTATGGTAATGCCTTCTGGAAACGTTGCGACCGCGAAGATCCGTTCTTCGTGAATGGGAAAATGGATTACTTCCATTCCTATTCGCCTTATTCTTTTTACCAGAAGTTCCTGTTTGGCTATAAGAAGTCGGGAAAGGGACTTCGCCTGAGTCAAAAGGTGGCTGCTCCTGTGGCTACCGGAAAAGATGTGACTTGGATGCGCTATACCCGCGCCGAAAAAGATGCCCTCTTGCGTGATACCTATTTTGGAAAGGAACTGGACTGGGAAAGAGCAACCGGTAAGGAATGGTTCTGGAAATGGCACGGGCGCCTGGAAACAACCCGCATCTCGTTTTCTACCGAAGAAGTCAAGGAAACGGTCAACTTGCCGGGAATGGTTCCGGGTGGCAAGCAGTATATGGCGGTATCCTTCTTCCCCCATCGTTCTGTTTGGGCGAATTCGGCGGTTGAATGGCAGGATCAGCCGGCCAACTTGATCCTTTCTACAGAAAGCTATGCAAGGCGCATGGATTCTGTCATGTTCGCTATGGAAGTTAACGGAACTCGTGTGGAACGTTCCGATATGACTCTTATTCCGGGAGGAAATTTCCGCATAGATAATCCAGCTCTCTTGGAAAGAAACAACCTGTACGCTTTGGAAATGCTGCCTAATGAAAGGCAGTTTGACAGATTCGATGGCTTTACGGTTGCTTACCAGTGGAACCCTGTAGTGGATTCTGCAGAGTGGCTTTTGCCTGGTGGTGCGGTTTCGGGAGTCATAAACGTTCCTGTTCCGGCACAGACGCAGGTCCTAAAGTTTTCAAATATGAAACCGGTGGGATTCCTCAACGCTACGGGAACCGTTGCGAAGGATAGCGTTTCTGCGGGTGAAGATGTCAGATACCTTGCGGTTCGCGAGAATGTATTCCGCTCCGGTTTGGTGGTCGAGGGACTTCCTGCTTATGGTGACGGTGTCCTTACGGATTTGTCCAAGCCCAATTCAAAGCTGGAATACCTGATTATCTCTCCTAACGAATTCATGGAACCCTCCAAGGCCTTGGCTGAATTCCGTAATGACGGGTCTTCTGTAGGAACGTTCCCGACATCAGTAGTTGCCCTGGAAGACATCTATAATCGCTATACGGCAGGCCGTGTGTCGCCGGTAGCTGTCCGCAATTACATTTCGTACGTCTATTCTGTGTGCCCGAATTTCCGTTACGTATTGCTTGTGGGTGCGGGCAATTTTGATTACCGTGGCTTTGACGGTAAATTGACTGCATCCTATTTCCCGCCCTTCGAAAAAGAAGACGGCGTGTACGAGGACTTTTTCGGTATTCTGGATTCCGGTGAAGTCGTCCAGTACGGTGAGTATGACTTGGATGTTGCGGTCGGTCGACTTCCGGTATCTTCGGTGACGGAATTTTCCGATTACATTGAAAAGGCGAAGGACTACGAAAAGAAAGGCGTCATGGACTATTCCGACTGGCGTGCAACCATGCTGCATACGGCCGATGATGCAAGAAATAGCGGATTGGAAGACTTGACGAAGCATACCTGGTATCAGGAAACTCTTGTGCAGTCTATTGATGAAATGGCTGCAGCCAAGGGACAGCGCTGGAATTTCAAGAAGATTTATTTGCTGGACTATGCCGCAGATGCTGCCGGTCAAAAGAAAGAGGCTGCGGAAGACTTTGTCAATATTCTGAATCAGGGCGCCTTGTTCACGACCTATTTTGGTCATGGATCCAAGACGGACTGGGCTAGCGAAGGTCTTTTGAAACCGAGCTATATCACGAAGCTTTCGAACCGCGGTCGTTATACCATTTTGGGATCTTTCTCTTGTACGGTGGGACGCTTTGACGAAGGCTCCTCTCGTTCCCTTTCGGAAGAGTTCTTGTTGACGCCCAGGGTTGGATCTATCGCTTCGATTGGTGCTACCCGAGAAACGTTTGCTGACTACAATTCGAACTTTGGGATGAACCTTTTGCTCAACGCCTTGATGGAAAACGGCGAGACCATTGGCATGGCGATGCTCAAGACTAAAAGGGCGGCAAGCCGGTTCTATGAAAGACAGCGCTATAACAATGAACGTTATGTGCTTTTAGGCGAGCCGGTCATCCGCATGCCCAGCAGCGAATACAAGATTACGCTGGATGCCCCGCTGGATTCGATTAAGGCTCTGGACCATATGAAATTGTCCGGTACCGTAGAGGGTATGAATGATGGTTACGTGGATTTGGTCTTACGCGAAGGTCGCACGAGCAAAACCATGTCCCTGGAAGTCAATGAAGATTCCATTGATGTTTTCTATGATGGTGGCTTGATCTATTCGGAAAAGATTCCGGTCAAGGGTGGCCGCTTCTCCACGGATTTTGTGACACCCCGCAAGATTTCTATTGGCGATACGGCAGCTGAGTTCAGCGTTTGGGCTTATTCTTCTAACGAAAGTTCGGTCGGTCGTACCTGGCTCAGGAACTTGGTTGTTAGCGGTATTTCGAATTATGCGGACTCCCTTAACGATACGCTTCCGCCGACGATTCGTATCCAGTCCTGTTATGGGAACGGTGTGTCGACTGAATTTTCGGACGGAGAAATTGTCAAGTTGCAATCTCCGGCGTGCTTGCAGGTTGTTATTGAAGATTCTACGGCTCTTGATTATAGGGAACAGGCTGACGAAGGTATTTCTTTTGAAGTGGTGGGTGTCCAGGAACCGTTCCATCCTTGGCCTTATCTGGAACAGACTTCGAAGCGTGCAAAACTGCGCATGAACTTTAGCTCGGAACAGTATCCGGCTGGCTTGTATGAGTTTAAGGTATTTGCCAATGATGTCTTGGACAATGTATCGAACAAGACGCTGTATGTTGAAATTACAGATGACATGGAATCGGGCCTTGCCGACGTGTTCAACGCCCCGAATCCCATGGGTAAAAAGGGAACCACCTTCTATTTCAAGAACTTGACTCCTGACGATAGAACTTCCAAGGTGGATATCTTTATCTATAACCAGAACGGCAAATTGGTTCGCGTGATTAAGGATGCTGTTTCGGGAGTGACTCATTGGAAGGGCCATGACAATCATGGGCGTCTGCTTGCAAACGGCTTGTACCATTATGTGGTTCGCAGTACTGTGTCTGCTAATGAGAATTTCGGAAAGAAGACTTGGACTAAAAAACAGAAACTATTGATTTCGAGGTAATTATGGATTTAAGAGAAAAACCGGGAAAGGTTCAGACCTTTTTGGAATGGATGTTGCGTTTTCGTTTGATTTCGCTCGTTGTAATGGTTATTGCGACGGTCTCGTTTGTGGCCACGGGCTGGCAAGAAATTGTATCGCTCCCGATTGGTTCTTCTGAAGCGTTTGGAATGTGGTTTGCTGAAACGGAAGGTGTAAAGGCCTTGTGGGAATCGGCCCGTTACCTTGGCGTTGCAGCCCTTGCCAGCGTGGTGATGTTTATTGTGTTTGGCGGAGTCCGCGCGGGCATTGCCTCGGCGGTGTCGGTGGTGCTTTCGTTTGCAGCTTTGTATGTGCTCGGTGGCGCCGAAAGCATGCCGCTCCCGATGTTTGGCTTCTTGGCACTTGTTTCTCTGGTGCTGATTCTGTTTGTCAAATGGTCGGTCGCCTGTGCTCTGTTCCCGTTTGTGCTCTCGTGGCTGTTCCTGAGTGGGCTTTTGGATGTCGTTACAACGCGTCTTGATTCCCCGGTGAGCCTTGTGTGGGGCGTTCATTCGACTTTTGCTTTTGCTTGCGCAATGGCTTTTGCCGTTGTGGCGGGCAAGCATTTGGCGGCTGGCGTGCCGCAGGCGGGCGCCTTGGTGAAGGCTGCCAAGCAGTTGCTGGTGCCGGTAATGGGTGGCGCCTTGTTGCTTGTTGCTGCAGTTACCTTTGATATGGGTGAACGTAACTGGGCTTATGCCGCACTCCAGTTTGTGGCGTATGCCGTCTGGTTCTATGTGTTCTTCTTCTCGATTTCGAGCTTTGGCCCGTGGGAACGTTTGCGCTCCGGAAGCCGCCGCGTCGAAATGAAGGACAAGAAGAAAAAAGGCGCTGGCAAAAAGAAGAAGTAAACTTTAAAGTCCGCGAACAATAACTGCGCGACAGATGAAAATAAAAGAGGCTCGTCATTCGACGAGCCTTAATTGTTTTTGCTTGGAAAATCTCGCTTAGATTTTTGCCAACTTCTTAAGTGTGGCGGCCTTGTCGGTCTTTTCCCAAGTGAAGCGTGCGCCCGTGCGGCCGAAGTGGCCGAGAGCGGCGGTAGCCTGGTAACCCGGCTTCTTCAGGTCGAGCATCTTCACGATGCCGGCCGGAGAGAGGTCGAAGGTCTTGGCGACAATGGCTTCGATTTCGCGGTCGCTGATCTTACCCGTGCCGAAGGTGTTCACGAGAACGGACACCGGCTTGGAGTAACCGATAGCGTAGGCGAGCTGAACTTCGCAACGGTAGGCGAGGCCTGCAGCCACGATGTTCTTTGCCACGTAGCGAGCGGCGTAGGCAGCGCTGCGGTCGACCTTGGACGGGTCCTTGCCGCTGAATGCGCCACCACCATGACGGCCCATGCCGCCGTAGGTATCGACGATAATCTTACGACCGGTGAGGCCGCAGTCACCGTGCGGGCCACCGACCACGAACTTGCCGGTCGGGTTCACGAGGTAACGGGTCTTCTTGTCGAGCAACTTGGCCGGAATCACCTTCTTGATGAGCTTTTCGATGATTTCCTTTTCGATCGTGGCGTGCTTGAGTTCCTTGCCGTTCACGAATTCGTCATGCTGGGTAGAAATAACGACGGTGTCCACGCGGACCGGCTTGTCGTTTTCGTCATATTCAACAGTCACCTGGGACTTGGCATCCGGGCGGAGCCACTTGATCTTGCCCTGTTCGCGGAGCTTCTGGATTTCTTCCATGAGCTTGTGGGCGAGGCTGATCGGGAGCGGCATCAATTCCTTAGTTTCATTGACGGCGTAACCGAACATCATGCCCTGGTCACCGGCACCCTGCTTGTCATCTTCCTTACCGTCGGCGGCCTTGGCGTCTACGCCCTGAGCGATGTCCGGAGACTGCTTGTCCATAGCGACGAGCACGGAGCAGCCCTTGTAGTCGAAGGCGAGTTCCGGGTTCACGTAGCCGATACCCTTGATGGTCTTGCGTGCAATCTGCTGGTAGTCAATCACAGCCTTGGTGGTGATTTCGCCGGAAATCACGACGAGGCCCGTGTTCACGAGCGTTTCGCAAGCCACGCGGCTGTTCGGGTCCTGCGCAAGGCAGGCGTCGAGGATAGCGTCCGAAATCTGGTCGCAAACTTTGTCCGGGTGTCCCTTGGACACCGATTCAGAAGTAAAGAGATAATGTGCCATGTAGGCTCCTTAATGTTTCCAGCACCAAAAAGAATGTCGCGTTTTTGAGCATTCCCAAGCGCTGAAAAAACGGGTTTATGTTTTTCTATGCATAAATGTACAAAAATGCATAAAGGATGACAACGCTTGTTTGCACATCTTTAGTTGTTTTTATGTATTTTTATCCCGATTCGCCAGATTGGGAATCTTTTTTATATCCCGCGGCAGGGTTATTGCCATTCCCGAGTGAAATTTGCCCTTTAAATCGTTGTTTTCCCCCTTTCTGCTTGGGGTTTTACTCTGCTTTAATTCGCTGAGTGCTGCAGAAAAGGCGGTGTCCCTGGATTTTATGGACACTCCCATAACCGAGGTGGTGCGCCTAATTTCGTTGGCTTATGACACCCCTGTGCTGGTAGATGATACCTTGGATTTCAAGGTGACATTTCACTTGGATGGCGTCGGTGTGCTAGAGGCGTTGACGGCGCTTTGTTCGGCCCACGGGCTGGAATTGGTACAACGGGAATCGATTTTTCATGTGCGGCGGGCCAACAATCGGGGCAAACATGAATTCTCTAGACAGGGGGAACTGATTTCTTTGTCGGTGAAAGACAAGGAAGTGAATGAGTTTGTGCGGGAATTTGCCCTCAATTCAGGCATGAATGTCCTTGCATCGCCTGGCCTTGAGGGAAAAATTTCGGGTGATTTGCACCGGGTGCCTGCAGAGTCTGCGTTTCGCGCCTTAATGAATGCACATGGTTTTCGGGTTTGGCGTGAAAACGAGTGCTTGCGGGTTGGGCGGGGGAGCGCTGCGCCCCATTCTTCGGAAGAAAAGATCCAACTCTGGAAAGACGGCGATATGTACACCGCCGAAATCGATGATGGTGAACTTTCGCAGGTGTTGAATAGGCTTGCAGAAGTTGCGGAATTGAATCTGGCTCTGTACGGAGACATTCGCGAAACCGTGCGGCTGAAGTTGCATGGAGTTCCGCTTGAACGCTTGATTGAATCGCTGTTCAAGGGGCGGCGGTACAGTTTTGCGTTGGAGGGCGGAACCTTGTATGTGAGCGAGGGCGGTACTCACAAGGCGCTTTCGACAAGCAGGCTATATCCACTGCGGCATATCCACTGTGAAAAAGCTTTGGCTTATTTGGGCAAGTTTGCGCCGAGCCCGAACTTTGTCGCCACCGAAGTCAAGGAACAGAATGCGCTGTTGCTTGGCGGTTCGCATTTTGAAATCCAGATGGCCGTGGATTTGCTGAAACTGATTGATATTCCCGCGCTGCAGGTGACGCTTTCGTGCATTGTGGTGGAATTCAAGAAAGGTCGCGGCTTTGAAATCGGGCTGCATAGCGGAGCCTCTCGTAAGACTGCGGAACGCGATTTTGGAGCCCGGGGCTACTTCGATTTTATGGACAAGGATTTTTCGGTAGCGGGAGCTTTCGGAAAAATCGGGCTGTTGCCGGATCGCTTTGAATTGGAACTCTCCTCGCTCGAAGAAAATAATCAGGCCGAGGTGCTAGCACGCCCGCGATTGACTACGCTTAATGGCAACAAGGCGGAACTTAACGTGACGAATACGGTTTACTACTTGGTGAGCCAAGTGTCTGCTGACGGTTATCCCATTACGGATTACCGCTCCTTTAACGATGGCATTTCATTAGAGCTGACGCCGTCGGTGACGCAAGAAGGACGCATTACGCTAGAGGTTTCGCCGGAAATCAAGACGGCGGGGCGTAGCTCCGGCGATGGTCCGCGCGACATTAGTACGCGGAATTTGAAAACGGTGGTGGTGCTGAAAGATGGTGAAACCCTTTGCCTGGGCGGTCTCATTCGCAAGAATAAATCCGAGGTGCGTTCGGCGGTGCCTTTCCTCGGAAGTTTGCCGCTGGTGGGGCGCCTGTTCAGCTACACTTCCGAAGAGGAAGAAGAAAATGAACTGGCCATCTTTATCACGCCTCATGTGGAAAAGGCTGGCTTATGATTTTGAATGTAGCGACCTTGTTTTGGCGATTGAATTTCATTCGTACGATCCCTGTAGAGACGCGGCTCTTGACATGGGAATGCATGACGACGTTCGACGAAATCCCGGCACAAGCGGAACTTGAAAATCTGTTTGAAAAAGAATTTCCGCGCACATGTTTGCGCTTAAAGGAATGCGGTGGCTTTTATCGGATTTGGCATCTGGTCTCGTTCAATTCGTCGGAGGGTAGACGTTCGCGATTCCTGGTTGCCTTGGTGGAGTCGCCACTTGTAAATAGGCGGCGTGCGCTGCCGCGGCAGATTTATTTGACGGCGGTTGCGGACCGGTTGATTCGTGAGTCGAGTGCGTCGGGGGCGAATGACGGTAATTATCTGTGCTATGCTCACGTAGATGGCTGCCTTTGCTTACTTGTTTTTTTCGAAGGTCGATTGTGCCATTGGTCCGAAGATTTTGTGAGGTCGCAGGCAATGTTGGACCAGGCTTTATCGCGTCTTCGGCGGTTCTTGGAAGGCGATGCCTTGTTTTCTCGGGCGAAGCATTTTGAAGAAATCAACTTGCTAGAGAATGTTGAATCCGATTTTTCGCAGGCGTTATTCAAGCGGGCTTCGCGGGATCCTTTTTGGCGCGGGCGTGATTTGCGAAAAACCGAAGAATTTTCGACAAAGGGAGTTTCTGAAGTTGTTGGCGCTTTGCTTGGACGAAAGATTTTTTGGCTGACGTTTTTTGCGCTCGCATTATTGCTAGGCCAATTTTTGAAGTTGGGTGAAAAATGGAGAAGTGATTCTCTTTCGATTTTGAAAGATGTGGTTCCACCGGAGTTGTCGATTCCAGAACTTTCATTCCCTGAAATTTTGGCAGAGCGGAATGCGGTAGAGAATTTGCGGCAAAAAACGACGCTTGTTAAGTCTTCTTGCGTTTTGCCGGAATTTCTCTTGAAGGGTGTGGTAGGTGAAAAGTTTGCGATGGTCTCTGTGGAAAACGAACGGCCGCGGGCTTTTGCGTTGGGCGATTCACTGGGGTCGTTTGAGGTGCGGGCAGTCGGGCGTGAACATGTGAAATTGTCATGCGGCGATTCTAGCATCATGAAAAAGGTGGGAACGCATGGCGATTGATTTTCGCATGAGTAGGCGTGGCGCTGTTTTGCCGCTGGCTTTAGGAATACTTTTGGCGGTGACGTTTCTGCTGACTTCGCTGTTGCAGATGCCGGGCGGGGTGCGACGAGTTGCAATGCACCGCGCCCAAATGCTGCAGCGAACTTATGACGCGGAGTCTGCAGTGATTGCGTATTTAGAAGGTTATTCGGATCAGTTTTTCGAAGGTGAACCTTGGAATGTCGCGCTCCCGAAGGTGGATCGTGGAAGGCTTGGCCCGTGGGCGGAATTGTCGGTGGAATTAGCGGCGCCGACGGGCGAAGCGTCGTCGCATCTTCATGTGCTGGCGGGAATTGCCTGCGATAGCGCTTGCGATATGCTTAAGTCTGCGAAGCTCCGGCGCGAAATCTATGAGGGCTTCAGGCAGGAACTGAATCGTGAAATCACCATGGTCCGGCCGCCTCTTACGTTGCAAATCAAATCCGGAAACCGTCGGCTTATGGGACGGGCTTCAGCCGGTTCATTGGCCAACTCTCAGGCGTTTTGGGTGCAGGAGGGGGACTTGTTACTGGATTTGGATGGGGATGAAAGTTCAATTTCACAGGCATCCTCCGGTCGATTTATTGCCGACGGTTCTATCGAAGTGCGGGGGAGCGCAGACTTCGATACGCTTCGTGTGTATGCCCGAGGGCCTTTGCTTTTACGCGGGTCGCTTTTGCGGGGGACCATCAAAATCCGCTGGCTGGAAGCCTTCAGCGAAGACCGAATTGAAATTGCCCGAGGGGTGGAATTCTCGGGTGTCGCCATTGCGCGTCATGAGGTCCTTTTCCCGAATGGGGCGGACAAGGTGGTGATGCGTTACCCCTCTTTTGTGATGTCTCTTGAAAGTTCCGAAATTCCGATGGTGGATTCTGTGCTGGTGCCGGATTTTATTCCGGGAAACTTGAAGCCTTTTCAGTGGAGGTTAAGGGATGAGTGATGTGAAATGTGAGATGGTCAAGTTATGTTTAAGATGGGTTTCACTTTAATGGAGGTTTGTGTTGCTCTGGCGGTGCTTGCGGCGGGTGTTGTCGTGTTTGGACGGTACTTGGATGGCTTTAATCGCGTCCGGGAATTGGAGCGCCTGCGTGCGAATGAAACACTGGCTGCGGCGCAGTCTATGGAATATCTCGTTGCCCATGCGCCTGCATGCCTGGATTCGTCCTTTAGCTTGAATGGGGTGGATGTTTCGCTGAAGGTGGTGCCCGGCGTAAAACCGCTCGCGTGGGCCCAGGTGGGGGCGCTGCGGAGGCTTGTGCGATGCGAGCGGTGAGGGGCTTTACCTTGATAGAACTCTTGGTTGCGGTCGTGGCCGCCACGACCCTGTCGCTTGCGGCGCTCCAGGTGTATGGTGCTTATCACAGACTTTTCCTGCAACTTTACGGCGACTACCAAAAAGAAACCGCCGCAATCCTTGAAGATTTGCGGCGGATAAATCCTTATTGCTTTGGTGCTAGAATTAAGCGGTAGCCTTTTCTGCCTTGGCGGCGGCCTTTTCAGCAGCGTGAGCCTTGTGCATTTCGAAGAGGTTGCCGATGTAGTGCATGAAGGAAAGCACGCTCACAGAGAGGAAGCCTACAGAGTAGAGGGCGAGGAACGGTCCGATAATGAACTTCTGCGCACCGATGTATTCCAAAAGACCGAAGATGCAGTAGACGCCGACGCCGAGTTCAACAACAGCCTGCCAGGGGAACTTCTGAGCGTAGTGGCTCTTGGCCTTCTTCTTGGATCCGCCGCTCTTCGGGGTGCGGACAAAGCTGCCCTTGGCGCCGATGACGGCAGAGAACACGGCGCGGGAGTTGCTGACTGCAATGCCAACACCCAGAGCCATAAGGATGGGGAGGCTGAGCAGGCGGATCTTCCAACCGGTGTAACCGGAGCAGCGCTGTGCCACAAAGTAAAGAACAGAAGGAGCGATAGCGGCGAGGAAGATAAAGCTGAAACCGACGGTGTAGGCCCAAGTCGGCAGGTGTGCGACCGGTTCAAAGAACGCAAGCAGCGGCCATGCGCAGAGGGCGGTAAACAACATGCAGGGGTGGATCGAGTAGTGCGTCGTGTGGAGGATGGCGCCAATCTTTACGCGGAGAGGAACCTTGGCCTTGAGCACGCGCGGCAAAATCTTGATTGCTGTCTGGATAGAACCCTTTGCCCAGCGGAACTGCTGTGCCTTGAAGGCGTTGATGTCGTTGGGGAGTTCGGCCGGAACGATCACGTCGAACACGAACTTCATCTTCCAACCAGCGAGCTGAGAACGGTAAGAAAGGTCCATGTCTTCGGTCAGGGTGTCGCCTTCCCAGCCGCCACCGCCATAGATGGCCTGCTTGCGCCACACGCCTGCGGTACCGTTGAAGTTCATGAAGAGCTTGCCCCAGCTACGGGCAGACTGTTCCACCACGAAGTGGCCGTCAATACCGATAGACTGAGCGAGCGTAAGACCGGATTCGGTACGGTTCAAGTGACCCCAGCGACCCTGGACCAGGCCAATCTGTTCGTCCATCACCAGGTAGGGGATCGTCTTGAGGAGGAAGTCCTTCTCGGGCACGAAGTCGGCGTCGAAAATGGCGAGGAATTCACCCTTGGCAACTTCCATTGCTTCTTTGAGGGCGCCGGCCTTAAATTCGGAACGGTTCGTGCGGTGGATAAGCTTGATGTCGTAGCCCTTGGCGGCGAGTTCTGCAACTTTCTTCTTGGCAACTTCGTAGCATTCGTCGGTAGAGTCGTCCAGCACCTGGATTTCGTGCTTGTCCTTGGGGTAGTCGATAGCGCAGACAGCTTCAAGCAGGCGTTCGACACAGTTAGCTTCGTTAAAGACGGGGAGCTGGGTGGTGACCTGCGGGAGCTCGTCCATCGAGTGTTCGCGGTAGAACTGCAGGATCTTTTTGCGGTCAGAAAGACGCGTGGTGCGGCTATTCTTCAAGAATAAGTAAATGCTATAGTAACAGCTAAAACCATAGATGACAAGTCCGATGCCTGCGATCACATAGACAACGAACATGATGTCGAGTAGGATTGTACTGATTGCCATAAAACCGTATAACCTATATGTAAAACCTTTTGCTCCATTCGGAACTTGCGGCCAAATATAGAAACCTGTGGCCAAGTTTGCTACATTGTGGCAGAGATTTTCTTGAAAAAAATATCAAATAAAGACCCCAAATGAATGTAAAAAAAGAAAAATCTGCTTTGGAAAAGTGGATAGACGCTCAAAAGGGCGATTTTGGCTTCGAATCGGCACTTCGAAGGTTAATTTCTTTTGCATGTTCAGAATGGTTCAGACGTGAAAATTTAGTTACGATTCCCCCCGAAGAGGCTCTTGCCCGGGTGCTGGCCTCGAACCTGCCCGATTACCCCCTGGGAAAGTGGTTGGACTCGCCTGCGAGGTTCGCCCCCGAAATTGCAGATTTTTGTGAGCGGACCAAGGTGGACCCTCTGCCGGATGCCCTTAAGGGTGGGGTGCCGACGCTGTTGGACCTGCGCGGGGTCGTTTGCCCGAACAACGCCATGCGCAGCCGTCTGGTGATGTCGGGGCTGCCTGAAGGGGCGGAACTCAAAATCTACCTCGACGAGGGATCGCCTATAGAGAATGTGCCTGGAGCGCTGGTTGCCGACGGCCATATTGTCAGAAATAGGCAAAAAAAAGACGGTTTTTGGTCGATTTCTGTGGTCAAACGGCCTTCAAGAGTGTAGATTATATATGTAATGGAAAACAGGATTCTGATTATAGGCGACGAACTTTTCGGAGAACAGGGCGAGGCTGCCAACCGCTTTGCTGAAATACTCCTCTGTCGTGAAGCCAACAGACCTGTCCAATTTTCAATCAACGCACCTGCCCCCCAAAGTTTACAACAGCTATACGACCGAGCTTCGGCCGACATTATCGGCAAGAAGGCTGGGAGGATTATAGTTGGCCTTGGGCTCAAGGAACTCAAACGAGGGGGCAAGGACTACATGGGTGTCTTTACCGCTTACGAAACCCTTGCGAACGAAATTTTGAGCAAGACGCTGGCGCCGGTCCATTTCCTGACCATTCCTGAAGACATGTTCCCGGTGGCGCCCTCCCAGTTGACGGCGTTGAACGACTGCATTCGCGGGCTGCAGCAGAAAGATGAAAAGCGGGTGCGGATTTTGGATTTTGCCGCCTATGTGGCGGATTTCAAGGAAAAACAGCTGGAACGCGGGAAGTTTGGCCGTAGCCTTTATACCGAAGAAGGCAACCCGACTTCTATTTGCAATACGTTCATGGCGCTGTTCCTGTTCGATTTTATAAGTAAAGAATTAAAATAAGGAAGGTTAATATGAGCTTGACAGACGATCATTTCGCACGCAAGATTGCTGCCCAGAGCAAGGCCTGGGAAGAAACCAACGACGCTCCCAAAAAGGAGCGCTCCCGTGAACCTGCCGCCCCCAAGATGGGTATTTGCGACAAGTGCAAGAAGGAAGCCCTTTTGCGCGCTTACCGCTTTAAGGAAACCAGCGTCAGTAACGGCGCCGCTAGCTTTGGTACCGTGACCAAGCACCTTTGTGAAGATTGCGCTCCTAAATCCCGCGCCCAGAAGGACGCCGAGGTCCCGCAGCTCGACAAGAAGCAACTGAAGAACCTGATGCGTTCTGCTCGTAAAGCGTTGAGGTAACAAGACCGCTCGAATACAAAGACCGCTCGGCTCTATCGCATAAACAAGAATGTGATATCGCCTCGCTCTCGCAACCACGCCTCGTTAATACGAGGCGTTTGTTGCTCACGGAGATAACATAAAATCGGATAGATTTGAGACCGTCGATCTCGGCGGTCTTTTTTATTGTGTAAAAAACGGCCCTGGCGAAAGCCAGGGTCGTTTGATGTATCCGTTTTGCTAGAGTGTATGGATTACATGTTGCTGAAGATTTGGAATCCGCTGTAGGATTCTTGTCCGTGTTCGCTTTGGTCGAGGCCGCGGAGTTCTTGACGTTCGGTAACGCGGAGGCCCATGGTCTTCTTGATGACGTAGAAGATGAGGCTAGCAGCACCGAAGCAGGGGACCGCGTAAGCGATCACGCCGATGGCCTGAGTGCCGAGGGTGTAGTCGCCAGTGATGTCGAAGAGACCGACAGCGAGCGTACCCCACACACCGTTCACCAGGTGAACCGAGAGAGCACCGACCGGGTCATCCAAGTGCAAGCGGTCGAACATGAAGACTGCGCCGACTACGAGCACACCAGCGATGGCACCGATAATCCAGGAAGAAAGCGGGGTAACCACGTCTGCACCGGCAGTGATAGCGACGAGGCCAGCAAGGCAGCCGTTGAGGGCCATGGTGGCGTCCGGCTTCTTCGAAACGATCCAGCTCGTAAGCGTTGCGGTGATGATACCGGCAACAGCGGCGAGGTTCGTGGTCACGAGAATCCAGCTAGTAGCCTTTGCATCGCCAGAGAGAGCAGAACCGGCGTTGAATCCCCACCAACCGAACCACAGCATGAATACGCCGATGGTGGCGAGCGGAATGTTGTGTGCCGGAATAGCGTGCACCTTGCCGCCAACATACTTACCGATACGCGGTCCAAGGATCATGACGCCGGCGAGAGCTGCCCAGCCGCCCACGGAGTGAACGAGCGTAGAACCTGCGAGGTCGTGGAAACCGGCCTTGCCGATGGTGGAGAGCCAGCCACCGCCCCATGTCCAGCTACCCACGATGGGGTAGACCAAGGCAACATAGACGATGGTGAAGACGAGGAAGGAGTTCAGCTTCACACGTTCGGCGACGGCGCCAGAAACGATGGTAGCCGCGGTTGCTGCAAACATCGCCTGGAACAACCAGTCGGTGAAGAGGGTGAAGTGGCCGTTGTAGGCGGCGGTGAACTTGGAGGGGTCTGCCCAGTCACCGATGCCGAATCCGGCAAATCCAAGTACACCGGAGATCGCGTTGAACGTTCCGGGGTACATGAGGGCGAAGCCGATGGCGGCATACATCGTAATTCCTATGGCGGGAACCGCGATGTTTTTGAAAGCGACGTTGGCCGCGCACTTGGCGCGAACAAGACCCGCTTCGACACAGGCAAAGCCCAGGCCCATGATAAACACCAACATGGCGCTGATCATGATCCAAATGTTTTCTGTCATAAAGATGGCGTCGCTGACAGGTACGACAGTTGCTGCTTCGTTCATTGTGGAAAATCCTTTTGATTGTGGTTACTGTTTAGCCGATCGCTTCGGGGCCGGTTTCGCCGGTACGGATGCGGATGCACTGTTCGAGTTCGGTAACGAAAATCTTGCCGTCGCCGATGGTACCGGTTCTTGCGCCTGCGATAATCGCATCGATGCAGGGCTGTACAAATTCATCGTTCACGGCAATCTTCAAGCAGATTTTCTTGAGCAGGTTTACTTCGGTCACGACGCCGCGGAAACGTTGGTTGTAGCCTTTCTGCTGACCGCAGCCAAGAACGTTTGTAACGGACATCTTGAAAATACTTCTCTCGTATAGTGCTTGCTTTACGAGGTTTAGTCGTTCGGGTTGGATATAAGCTGTAACGAGCTTCATGTTCCTATCCTTTGTTGAGGTTGTTTTCTTGTTTTGCCCAACCTGTTGCAAAAGGCGTGCCAAAATTAAATTTGGGCTCCAACCGACAAAAAATGGTACCTTTTAAGGAGAAAAACAGGTTTTGATAATGGGTGTTTACAGACTTTGTTTTTCAATAATTGAAATGACGACTAAAAATGTAAAACTGTGCCTATAACGCGAAATTATGTTATATTTCGTAGAAAAGCAGGTGAATTATGTCTATCGGAATTCCCGAAATTATCTTGATTGTGGTGGTTGTGCTGCTCTTGTTCGGGGCAAAGCGCATTCCTGAACTGGCCCGTTCCCTGGGCAAGGCGCAGAACGAATATAAAAAGGCGAAGGACGCCCTGAAAGAAGAAGCCGAAGATTTGCAGAAGACGGTCGAAAAGGCTGCCGAAGCAGAAGAAAAGAAGTAGGCGAGATTCTTCGACTCCAAACCATACGGTTCTTCTCCACAAAGTGGATAACAGCCACTAAGGGACTCCGTCCCAAGTGTTGTATAGCTCAGAATGACACGTTAGTTTCGTATGCAAGAAGCGGAAACCAATTTGATATCTCATCTAGAAGATCTCCGGCGAGCGTTGTTGCGTTCGCTTGCGGTACTTGCTATAGGCATTGTGCCGCTCTTTTTAGTTTCGCCCTACGTTTTGGAGTGGTTTTGCGGTCAGATTGCTTTGCAGGGTGATTTTCAACTCCATTATTTTTCACCGCTAGAAGTTTTCTTGCTGCAGCTTAAGATTGCAGCCCTTTTGGATGTGGTGATTTGCTCGCCGGCCATCGCGTGGAATATTTGGCAGTTCGTGTTGCCTGCCCTCTATGAAAAAGAGAAAAAGTTTATCCGTTCCATTGTGGCGCTGACCTCGCTTTTGTTCGTGGCGGGGGTGGCGTTTTGCCTGATTGTCTGTTTTCCGCTGATTGTCAAGTTCGGCATGAGCTTTGCCAGCGATTTGTTGCAGCCTATTTTTGGTGTGTCGAATTTGGTGAGTCTTGCAATTTGGCTTTCGCTTGCTTTCGGATGCATGTTCCAGTTTCCACTGGTGACCTTTGCTTTAATTCGCGGCGGAATCGTCGATTATGAGACGGTATGCAAAAAACGCCCCTACGTGGTCGTGGGCGTTCTCGCTCTTTCGGCGCTTTTGACTCCGCCGGATATTATAAGCCAGCTGGTGCTTGGCACTCCGACTTATCTGCTTTTTGAAGCGGGACTTCTGGCGGCAAGGCGTTACAAAAAGCCCCGCATGTAATTGCGGGGCGGGCTCAGGAGAATAAAGCCGTTTTTAGCATTCGAGACCTTCTCCGCACTCCTGGCAAGTAGAACTGCTTGCGCAGGGGAGGAGTTCGTCTACTTCGTGAATTTCCTTGACTCTATCGTCATCCTTATATCTTAAGTACTTCACATTTGTGTAGACTTTGCTCACGGTGAATGTGAGGGCGCTTATCTGGAAGCTGCTCACGTTTGCACCGTCAGGGTAAATAACGTCTACGATAATGGTGTCGCCGGAAATTTCGGTGTAAACCGCTTCCATGACAAAGTTGTTGGAGGCGTAGTATCCATCGTCGCGAATCGAAATGGTTCCGTCCTCATTCCTTGCCATCACGACGCGCGGAGTTACTGCCATTCCCTGGCGAGGCGAGAGCGTGGCGTTACGTGCCTGGGCGCGTGTGTCACTGGAGTCAGGAGGCGGCAGGTATTGCCACTTGCCATCTACGCATTGGAAGTGTCGCTCGTAGAAATAGAGCAATGTGTCGGTATCGCAGGGTTCCAAGTCGGGTCTGTAGATTCCGTCAGGAATGCCGTCGCCGTCGCAGTCGCTGCCCGGTGCGCAAACATTCCGCACCCAGTAACCGAGAGCGCATTTGTATTCTTCGCCGGTCGCGCAGTCAATAACCCAGCCCGTGTCAATATCTTCATTGCAGTTGGCACCTTGCTTCAATGCTTCGTTATCGGAAATGTGACGGCATGTTTCGATTTCCTTGCTGTCGATCACGTTGATCCATTCATCGTCGGTCTTGCTGGCGGGGCACTTTTCCTTTGCGATGTCAGACGTTGCAGCGGTGCGTTCAACGACCGGGTCGTCGCTCACGTCACCGCAGTAGCTGAACAGGAATCGGACAATCTGGTTGCTTGTGTTATCTTCGCAGTTCTTGGCCTCGATATCAACCACCTTCATGGTATCGGGGGAAACGTATTCCAGCACGTGGCCAGCGTACTTTTTGTTACCATAAAGGTTGAACGAGTAGAGCGAGCATTCGTTTGTGCCGTTCTTGGTTGCTTCGATCAGGTCGGCGTATTTCTCGGCGGCCTTCGGGAACAGTGTTTTTATCGCTCCGATGTTCTGCTGTACGAACTTGCGGACGCCTTCGCCATCAAATTCAGTGGCGTTTGTGGAACCGTCCATAGCCGGAGTCCTGGAGACCATTTCGCTCTTGTTGAGTGCGAGTACGGCCTTGTCGAAGCGGTACTTGGTCTCAAGACCGTATTGCTGCAGGTAGGCATCTAGCGAGCCGTCGTTGATCTGCGGAGTCTGTGCATCTCCGCTGGACGAAGAATT
>JAEEGG010006964.1_pt1 | contig 26334 bp, 24 predicted proteins | sample 9134161 | NCBI WGS metagenome assembly JAEEGG01 (sample SAMN16246543, study PRJNA631951) | gut metagenome | biome: gut microbiome; feature: rumen; material: CR-attached | host: Bos | place: Iran: Karaj | collected 2018-10 | reverse complement strand
ATTAATAAAAAGAAACCATGAAGAAACTACCCAAAACCCACCATGCTTCACTGGCACGACTCATCGACGGTAACCGCACTCGCGCCGCCATCATCCGTACCATCATCAAGCACAACGGCTACATCTCCATCTCTGAAATCGCAAAACAACTGCAGTTGGCACGCTCAACCGTCATCAGGCACATCTATGTGCTCAAATATCTGCGCCTCATTCAGCACGAAGGCAAAGTGCGTGGAGGCCGATGGCGTGTCGCCAATTGCTCACGATGGGACATAAACGAGTTCATGGGCATCCCCTTGAAGCTTTCTTGTCATCTCAACCGATTTGCCACCGCCGACGACTTAGACTGGGATGAGCCAAACGATAACGGTATGAAACGCGGAAGCGGATGCGGTATGAAAAATAACGAATTCGGTACAATAAAACACGAATGCAGTACGAAGCAATCACAGGAGAATATGTTCATAACCGTCTATGATTCAGCTAATAATCATCGTTGCCCACCCAAATAAAACTCAATTTTCCCATAATTCCCACATGATTCACCTTTCCCACCCATCCCCATAAATCACCGGCGTAAGCCGGCTTTATGACGCCGATAGGCGCCGCTTTTTGAATTAATTCCCCGCGTAGAATTTTTAGCGCGCCCGTAGGGCGTCCATCCTCCCAAACTCCTTAACTCCTTAGAGACTGCGCGTCAGCGTACCCACCCAACTCTAACCCTAAACCCTCAACCCTAAACTTTATTTCCCCCCATGTCAAAACCCACTGTATCCCTCCTGTTCTCAAAAAGATGGCCGATCTCGACCATCTTTACTCCTGAAAACATGCATGCCATCTTTGTACCATATTCGTACCGTCATCCATTCAATTCACGATTCATTTGTGGAAATTCGTGGAGGATTATCATACCACCTTCGTTCTCGTCATCGTACCGCATTCGTCATCCTCATCATACCACCTTCGTCACCGTTTTCATACCACCTTCGTTCTGCCAGAATTTTCCAAACACTTATCAATCAACCAATTCCAAAATTTCCCCAATTTCCCAACTTTCCCAACTTTCCCAAAATTCCCGCCTTTCCCAGAATTCCCGCCTTTCCCCGCTTTCCATGCTTTCCCGCCCTTCCCCGCCGTCCCAAAAGTTCCACCCATCCCCTCAAAAATCTTCTGTTCTTTTGTTCTTCTGTCTAAATTCTTTTCTCCTTCTGCTCTTCTGTCTATATTACTTTTCTCCTTCTGTTCTTCTGTCTAAATATCTTTTGTCCTTCTGTCTAAAAATAAAGATTTGTTCCTTTCTCGTGCAAAGCACAACCCTTAAATGAAGAATGTCAAAAAAAATGACTATCTTTGCAACCTAAATCACAATAACCCGAATAATTATGGCTTTTTTCAAGAATTTCTTCTCAAAAGAGAAAAAAGAAACATTAGATAAAGGTCTGAACAAGACCAAAGAAGGCGTATTCTCTAAGCTCAAACACGCCATTGCCGGCAAATCAACCATCGACGATGATGTGCTCGACAACCTCGAGGAGGTGTTCATAACCAGCGATGTGGGTGTTGATACTACGCTCAAGATTATCGACCGCATCCAGGAACGCGTGAAGCGCGACAAATATGTTGGCACTGAAGAACTCAACAATTTGCTGTGCGACGAAATCACCCAGATGCTCGTTGACAACAACAATGCTGGCATTGAGGATTTCACCGTGGCCGACGACAAGAAACCCTATGTGATTATGGTGGTGGGTGTGAATGGTGTGGGCAAGACCACGACCATCGGCAAGCTGGCCTGGCAGTTCAAGCAGGCAGGCAAGAAGGTCTATCTTGGTGCTGCCGATACCTTCCGTGCCGCAGCTGTGGAACAGCTCTGCATCTGGGGTGAGCGGGTAGGCGTGCCAGTGGTGAAGCAGCAGATGGGGTCTGACCCTGCCAGCGTGGCTTTCGATACCCTCTCAAGTGCCAAGGCCAATGGCGCTGACGTCGTGCTGATAGATACGGCAGGCCGTCTGCATAACAAGGTTGGTCTGATGAACGAGTTGAAGAAGATCAAGGAAGTGATGAAGAAGGTGCTGCCCGAGGCTCCTGACGAGGTGATGCTCGTGCTCGACGGCTCGACAGGACAGAACGCCTTTGAACAGGCGAAACAGTTTGCTGCCGTCACCCAGATCACATCATTGGCCATCACCAAACTCGACGGTACTGCCAAGGGTGGAGTGGTCATCGGCATCTCCGACCAGTTGAAGGTGCCAGTGAAGTATATCGGCCTCGGCGAGAAGATGGAAGACTTGCAGCTGTTCAACAAGCGTCAGTTTGTGGACTCGCTGTTCGGCGCTTCGCTCAATGCTAAATGATCAATGAAAAAGAAGACGATTGATATCATCTCTTTGGGTTGTTCCAAGAATCTTGTGGACAGCGAATGGCTGATGGGCCTGATGGAGGCCAACGGCTATCATTGTACCCACGATAGTGATGACCCACAAGGTGAAATCGTCGTTGTGAATACCTGTGGCTTTATTGCCGATGCCAAGGAGGAGAGCATCAACACGATTCTTGAGTTTGCCCAGGCCAAGACGGAGGGCAGGATTGAGAAACTCTTTGTGATGGGCTGTCTCTCAGAACGTTACCTCGCCGACCTTGAGAAGGAGATTCCTGAGGTAGACGGCTGGTATGGGAAGTTCAATTATCGGAACTTGTTGAAGGATTTGGAAGGTGAACAGTTTGTGGCGTGCGAAGGTCATCGTCATATCACCACGCCGTCCCATTATACCTATATAAAAATCAGTGAGGGCTGTGACCGTCATTGTGCCTATTGTGCTATCCCCCTGATTACGGGTCGTCATCAGAGTCGTCCGATGGAGGAGGTCCTTGATGAGGTGCGCCAACTGGTGAAGAAGGGCGTGAAGGAATTCAATGTCATTGCCCAGGAACTGACCTATTATGGTGTGGACATCGATGGTCGTCAGCATATTCCCGAACTGATTGAGCGGATGGCTGATATCCCTGGTGTGGCGTGGATCCGTCTGCACTATGCCTATCCGACGCACTTCCCTTGGGACCTGTTGCGGGTGATGCGGGAGAAGCCTAACGTGTGTAAGTATCTTGACATCGCTCTCCAGCATATCTCTGACAATATGCTGAGCCGGATGCAGCGTCATGTGACCAAGGCGGAAACCTATGAACTGGTGGAGCGGCTGCGCAAGGAGGTGCCTGGCATCCATATCCGTACCACCCTGATGGTAGGATTCCCTGGAGAGACTGAGGAGGACTTTGAGGAATTGAAGACGTTCGTCAAGTGGGCACGCTTTGAACGGATGGGAGCCTTTGCCTATTCCGAGGAGGAAGGCACTTATTCAGAACAGCACTATGACGATGATGTGCCTGAGGAGGTGAAGCAGCGTCGGCTGGATCAGTTGATGCGCATCCAGCAGCATATCAGTGAGGAACTGGAGGCCGAGAAAGTAGGTAAGACCTTGAAGGTGATCATCGACCGTCAGGAGGGTGACTACTATATCGGACGTACGGAGTTCTGTTCGCCTGAGGTGGATCCGGAGGTACTGATACCTGTTGTTGAAAGGGAACTGACTATCGGCGCGTTCTATGATGTGCTGATCACCGACTCGGAGGAATTTGATATATATGGAACAACAATCATTCTGTGATTATGACTAATAAAGATTTTATTTTAGAGTTAGCGGAGCAGACGGGCTATTCGCCCGAGGATACGCAGAAGATGGTCAATGTGATCGTAGAGACAATGGGAGACAACTTTCAAGAAGACAACGTGGTGGTTGTCCCTACATTCGGGACTTTTGAAGTCAAGAAGAAGATGGAGCGCGTGATGGTGAATCCGTCGACAGGTCAGCGGATGCTCGTTCCGCCCAAACTGGTGCTGAACTTCAAACCCAATGCGAATTGGAAGGAACAAATAAAGAATGGAGGAGACGAGTGATGGGAAAGATTACGATTCAGGAAATAGCCAGTAAGCTGATTGCCCAGAATGGTCTGAGCAAGAAGGAAGCTACGCTCTTCGTCAACATGATGTTCGACCTAATCCGTGAGGCTTTGGAGCGGGATAAGACCGTCAAGGTGAAAGGCCTTGGTACCTTCAAGATCATCGACGTCGAATCCCGTGAGAGTGTGAATGTCAATACGGGTGAGCGTGTACTTATCGAGGGACATAACAAGATCACCTTCACACCCGATGCTTTGATGAAGGAATTGGTCAATAAACCCTTCTCACAGTTTGAGACCGTCGTGCTTAATGATGGGGTTGACTTTAAGGGATCTAATGAGGAGGAAACGCCCGATGTGGAGGAAACACCTGAAGTGGATGAAGGTGAGAATGGTATGGCAGAGATGCCCCTTGTGGATTTCATCGCTCCTGATCCGATAGATCTTGGGGAAAAAGTAGAGCCTGAGAAGACTATAAACTCGGTTGTTGCGGAAACCCCAGTTATTCCAGGAACTCCAGTTGTTCCGGAAACTCCGGAAATCCCGGAAGTCTCGGAAGTCATGAATACTCCAGAAATCCAAGAAACTCCAGAAATTCCAACAGAGTTGGAAGCAGACAATCCTGTATTGCCAGAAGAACCTGACGACAAACCATCTGTAGTAAAACCATCTGTAGTTGAATCATCTGTAAAGGATTCTTCTTTCAAGAATGTATATATGGAGGAGGAAGAAGATGAGGAAGAAGAGGAAGTTGCTGATGGTATGAGATGGCCGAGGGTCCTCCTGGCCTGTCTGATATCTTTGTTGGTGGGCTATCTGCTGGGCAATTATCTCCCTTGGAGTCGTCAGACTGAACCAACAGAAGTCCCTGCTCTAAGGACAGAGAAGGTCAAGGAGGCAGCACCTGCTAAGAAGAAAGATGCCAAGCCTATTGCTGAACCCGTTAAACAGACTGAGGCAAAGGTTGAGGCTCCCCAACCTCCTGTAGCCCAGAAACCCGTAGAGGCCCCCAAGCCGCAGCCTGTTGCTACAGCTCCAGCAGAAGTGAAGCTTGACAAGTACGAGGCAATGGACGCTCGTGTCAGGACTGGTGCCTATCGCATCGTCGGCCTGGACTATAAAGTAGAGGCGAATGAAGGCGACAACATCCTGCGAATCACCCATCGAACATTAGGACCAGGGATGGAGTGCTATATTGAAGTCTTTAATGGCCTGACCACTACTTCCAAGTTAAAAAAAGGACAGGAAATCATGATTCCCAAAGTGGTGTATAAGAAGAAATTGAAAGTCCAAAAATAGTACAGAATTGGGAAATAATGAAAAAGTTTCTTAAAACTTAGGTTTTGGGAAACTTTTTTAATATTATTTAGTCACGTAGATGTATGGATAATCCTTTAAAATCACTACTTTTGCGGTCAAATTTGAAATTGATCATAAATTTGAGTATTAAAGAATAAAAGAATATCATTATGGCAGAAGCAATTGACATCCGTGAATTGAACATCCGGATTGAACAACAAAGCGCATTTGTGACAAATCTGACAACGGGTATGGACCGTGTCATCGTGGGACAGAAACATCTGGTAGATTCCTTGCTCATCGGACTGTTGAGTGATGGGCATATCCTGCTCGAAGGTGTACCGGGTTTGGCCAAAACACTGGCCATCAAGACCCTCTCACAGTTGATCGACTCAGAATATAGTCGTATCCAGTTTACCCCCGACCTTCTCCCTGCCGACGTCATCGGTACGATGATTTATTCACAGAAGGATGAGAAGTTTCAGGTGAAGCAAGGCCCGGTGTTTGCTAACTTCGTGCTGGCTGATGAAATCAACCGTGCCCCAGCCAAGGTTCAGAGTGCTCTTCTTGAGGCGATGCAGGAGAAGCAGGTGACCATAGGCAGTCAGACATTCAGCTTGCCGAAACCCTTCTTGGTGATGGCTACGCAGAACCCCATTGAGCAGGAGGGTACCTATCCGCTGCCTGAAGCACAGGTAGACCGTTTCATGTTGAAGGTGGTCATCGACTATCCTTCTCTTGAGGAGGAGAAGAAGATCATCCGCGAGAATATCGCTGGTGAGATGCCGAAGGTGACACCTGTTACGACGGCAGAGGAAATCCTGAAGGCCCGTGCCGTCGTCGGTGAGGTGTATCTCGACGAGAAGATTGAACAGTACATCGCCGACATCGTGTTCGCCACCCGTTATCCTGACCGTTATGGCTTGAAGGACCTGAAGGATATGATCAGCTTTGGTGGTTCGCCACGTGCCAGCATCAACCTGGCGAAGGCTGCCCGTGCCTATGCGTTCATCAAGCGTCGTGGCTATGTGGTGCCTGAGGATGTAAGAGCCGTAGCTCATGACGTGCTCCGTCATCGTATCGGTTTGACTTACGAGGCTGAGGCCGCCAATATCACGAGCGAGGAGATTGTATCTAAGATCATCAATAAGGTTGAAGTGCCCTGAGCCACGGATTAACACGGATTAACACAGATGGAGACTTCTGAGATTATCAAGAAGGTAAGGAAGATTGAGATTAAGACCCGTGGCCTGAGCTCAAACATCTTCGCTGGTCAGTATCATTCTGCCTTCAAGGGCAGGGGTATGGCCTTTAGTGAGGTGCGTGAGTATCAGTTCGGTGATGATGTCCGCGATATCGACTGGAACGTGACCGCCCGCTTCCACCGTCCTTATGTGAAGGTGTTTGAGGAGGAGCGTGAACTGACGGTGATGCTGCTGATAGACGTCAGTGGCTCACTCGACTTTGGTACGCAGAAGCAGATGAAGCGAGATATGGTGACGGAGATTGCTGCCACCATCGCCTTTAGTGCCATCCAGAACAATGATAAGATCGGCGTGGTGTTTTTCTCAGACCGGATTGAGAAATATATTCCTCCCAAGAAGGGACGCAAGCACATCCTCTACATTATCCGTGAGATGCTTGACTTCCATCCGGATTCGAAGCGTACGGACGTGAAGCAGGCGGTGGAGTTCCTTTCCAGTGTGCAGAAGCGTCGGACGACGGCCTTTATCCTCAGCGACTTCTATGTCCGTGATGAATTCCAGCAGTCTTTGCAGATCTGCAACAGGAAGCACGACGTGGTGGCCATACAGGTCTATGACCAGCGAGCCAGGGAGTTGCCTGATGTGGGACTGATGAAGGTGGTCGATGCTGAGACGGGTCACGAACAGTATGTCGATACGGGGTCGAAAGCCTTGCGTCAGGCCTATCATAAGTACTGGGTCAGCCGTCAGTCGCAGTTGGAGGAGACATTTAACAAGAGCAATGTCGATCATGTGAGTGTCGCTACGAACGAAGACTTCGTGAAGGCGCTTATGATGTTGTTTAAACAGAGAAGCTGATGAGAAGACTTTCGTTATGTATCATATTGACAGCGAGTGTGCTGGCTGTGTCTGCACAAGTATCGGTTGAAGCCGTTATTGACTCTATCCAGATCTTTGTCGGACAGCAGGTACATGTGACGCTGACAGCTACGGCCAAGGAGAATACGAAGGTGGAGTTTCCGCAGTTTAAGCCCATGGAGTACATCACTCCTGGTGTGGAGGTGCTCGACAGGCAGGAACTCGACCAGAAGGCACAGGACAATGGCTTCGTGTCTCGTTCGATGGTCTATACGATGACCTCGTTCGATGATACGCTCTATTATATCCCGCCGATGACTGTGAAGATTGACGGCAAGCCCTACAAGAGTAAGAGTCTGGCGCTGAAGGTGCTGACCATCGAGGTAGATACCCTCCATGCAGAGAAGTTCTTTGGCCCCAAGGATGTACAGGACAGCCCCTTCCAATGGAGTGACTGGAGTCTGCCGTTCTGGCTGAGTGTGCTGATGCTCGTCTTGTTGGCCATTGCCTACTATCTCTATCTCCACCTGCGTGATAACAAGCCGATAATCAGTCACATACGTATTGTGAAGCGGTTGTTGCCTCACCAGAAGGCGATGAAGGAGATTGAGCAGATCAAGGCCGACAAGATGGTATCCTCAGAGAACTCGAAGGAGTACTACACGAAGCTGACGGATACCCTCCGTAAATATATCGAGGAACGCTATGGCTTTAATGCGATGGAGATGACCAGTAGCGAGATTATCGAGAAGCTGATGGCCTCTCAGGACCAGAATGCACTCGATGAACTGCGTCAGCTCTTTACGACGGCAGACCTCGTGAAGTTCGCCAAGTATTCGACGCTGATCAACGAGAACGATGCGAACCTGGTTAATGCCATCGACTTTATTAATCAGACGAAGTTGGAGAATGTTCCAGTGGAAGAGACGGTAAAGCCGCAGCTCTCCGAGGAAGACCAGCGGCAGCAAAAGACGCGTCGTGTGTTGAAGTATGTCATCACCGCCATCGCTGTCTTTAGTCTGGTGATCTTTGGCTATGTGGTCTATACATTATATATGTTATTAGGGTAATTAAGAAATGGAATTTGCCAATAAAGAATATCTACTGTTGCTCCTGCTGATCATTCCGTACCTTATCTGGTACGTGATGTACAGAAAGAAGGCAGAACCCACCATGCGGATGAGCGATACCTATGCCTTCCGCTATGCGCCTCGCAGTTGGAAAGTGACGCTGATGCCGCTCTCCATGCTGTTGCGTATCCTGGCTTTCACGATGACCGTCCTGGTGCTGGCCCGGCCTCAGACACATAATTCATGGAGCAATAAGAGCATTGAAGGTATCGACATCATGCTGGCGATGGACGTATCCACCAGTATGTTGGCCGAAGACCTGAAACCCAATCGTATCGAGGCAGCCAAGCAGGTGGCTTCGGAGTTTATTGCAGGTCGTCCGGATGACAACATCGGTCTCTCCATCTTTGCCGGCGAGGCCTTTACTCAATGTCCGATGACCACAGACCACGCGTCGCTGTTGAATATGCTGCAGAATGTCCGTACAGATATAGCTGCCCGTGGACTGATTGAAGACGGTACGGCTATCGGAATGGGACTGGCCAACGCTGTCTCCCGCCTGAAGGAGTCAAAGGCGAAGAGTAAGGTGGTCATCCTGCTGACTGACGGCTCGAACAATCGTGGTGACATCTCTCCGATGACGGCTGCCGAGATTGCCAAGAGCCTGGGCATCCGCGTCTATACCATCGGCGTGGGAACGAACAATGTGGCTCCTTATCCGATGCCTGTGGCCGGGGGGGTGCAGTATGTGAACATCCCTGTGGAGATCGACACCAAGACGCTCTCAGGGATTGCCGCTGCTACGGAGGGTGACTTCTATCGTGCCACGAACACCAAGGAACTGCGAAACATTTATAAGGAGATTGACCAATTGGAGAAGAGCAAACTCAACGTGAAGACGTTCAGCAAGCGCTATGAGGCCTACCAGCCCTTCGCCCTTGTGGCTGTTATCGCCCTGCTGCTCGAAATACTCCTGCGTATCACTATTTTTAGAAGAATACCATAATGTTTAGATTTGAAGACCCCATATATCTCTGGCTGCTGGTGCTGATCCCTGTATTGGTACTCGTCAGATTCATTTCCTATAGGAACCAGCGCAAACGCCTTCGGAAGTTTGGCGATCCCTCGCTGTTGAAGGAGCTGATGCCCGATGTGTCGCGTTTCCGCCCCTCTGTGAAGTTCTGGGTGCTGCTGGGTGCCCTTGCCCTGCTCATCGTGATGCTGGCACGTCCGCAGTTCGGTACGAAGATCAATCATGAGAAGCGTGTGGGCATAGAGACGATCATCGCATTGGACATCAGTAACTCCATGTTGGCAGAGGATATCATTCCCAGTCGTCTGGATCGTAGTAAGATGATGGTGGAAAACTTAGTCGACCACTTCACCAACGACAAGATCGGACTGATCGTGTTTGCGGGCGATGCTTTTGTGCAGTTGCCCATCACCAGCGACTATGTGTCTGCGAAGATGTTCCTGTCGAGCATCAATCCTTCCATGATGGCCACACAGGGTACGGACATTGCCCGTGCCATCGAGATGGCTACCCACAGCTTCACTCAGGAAGAAGGCATTGGCAAGGCTATCATCGTCATCACCGATGGTGAGGACCACGAGGGTGGGGCGCTTGAGGCGGCAGAGGCAGCTAAGGACGAAGGCATGCGTGTCTATGTATTAGGTGTTGGGTCTACCAATGGTGCGCCCATTCCCATTACAGGCACAGGCAACTATATGACGGACCGTGCGGGCAACACCGTCATGTCTGCCCTCAATGAAGAGATGTGTATGCAGGTGGCACAGGCAGGTGGAGGGGCATATATCCATGTTGAGAATAACAGTGCCGCCCAGCAGCAGTTGGATAGTGAACTCGACAAGCTCGCCAAGAAAGAGACCTCTACGACCGTATACAGTGAGTTCGACGAACAGTTCCAGGCTGTGGGCATCCTCGTGTTGCTCCTGCTGATCATTGAGATCTGCATCCTCGACCGTCGTAATCCGTTGTTGAAGCGGGTGTCGTTGTTTGGAAAGCGGAAGGTTGTCGCGGTCGTGCTCGTGATGCTGGCTATGTCGGCATCAGCCCAGACCGACCGTCAGTATATCCGTCTGGGCAACAAGCTTTTCCGTAGTGGCGACTATTCCAACGCTGAGGTGTCTTACCGTAAGGCCATCGAGAAGAATCCCAAGAATCCGCAGGCTGTCTACAACTTGGGTAATGCCTTGATGGCGCAGAAGAAGGACTCTGCGGCTGTGGCGCAGTTTGAAAATGCCACGAAGTTGGAGACCAATCCGTTGCGCAAGGCGAAGGCCTTTCATAATATGGGTGTGGTATGCCAGTCGCATAAGATGTATGGTGAGGCCATTGAGGCGTACAAGAATGCCCTTCGTCTGAATCCCGCTGACGATGAGACGCGATATAACCTCGTGCTCTGCAAGCATCAGCAGCAGAAACAGCAACAGAATCAGCAGAACCAGCAGGGTGGCAACGACGATAAGAAACAGGACGACAAGAAAGACCAGCAGAAGCAGGATCAGCAGAAAGACCAGAAGGAGCAGCAAGACGACAAGAAGCAACAGGAGCCGCCTAAACCCCAGATGAGCAAGGAAAACGCTGAGCAACTGTTGAATGCTGCCATTCAGAACGAGAAGCAGACGCAGGATAAGTTGCAGAAGGCTCAGCAGCAGCCCCAGCGTCGCGCTATACAGAAGAACTGGTGAGGTAAAGGTAAAAAGGTAAAAAATTGAAAAGGTAAAAAGTAAAAGGGAAAGAAGTAAAAATGATAAGCAGAATATTTGATAAGGTACAAAGGTTGGTGAAATGGGTTTTACCCTTTTACCTTTTTACCTTTTTACCTTTAAGTTTGCTTTCGCAGACATTGACGGGCTCTGCTCCTTCCCATGTTTCCGTGGGTGAGCAGTTTCGTCTGACCTATACTGTCAACACACAGAATGCCACCGACTTCCGTGCTGGTGACATCCCTGGCGAGTTGGAAGTGCTCATAGGTCCCAACCGTTCCATGCAGTCGAGCTATCAGATGATCAACGGGCACACCAGTTCGTCATCATCCATCACCTATACATATATCGTCTGTGCCACGAAGAACGGTTCCTTCACCATTCCTCCTGCCCACGTTGTGGTGGGTGGCAAGACCATCGCCTCTAATGCATTGAATATCAAGGTGAGTGGGTCGCCTCAGGCTGGTGGCGGTTCAAGTGGAGCTTCCCGTCAGCACCGTCAGGATGAGCAAGGTGAAATCCGTGATGCGGGCAGCCAGATATCTGGCTCCGACCTCTTCATCAAGGTCAGTGCCAACAAGAAACGTGTCTATGAACAGGAGCCCATCCTGCTTACCTATAAGGTCTATACCCTTGTCGGATTGACCAGTCTGCGTGGTGATATGCCCGACTTGAAGAGCTTCTACACCCAGGAGGTGAACCTGCCCTCACAGAAGAGTTTCTCTATCGAGACCTTCAACGGTCGTCCATATCGGACCACCACGTGGAGCCAGTATGTGATGTTCCCCCAGATGACGGGCAAGCTCCAGATACCCAGCATCACCTTCGAGGGCATCGTCGTACAGCAGAATCGTAGCATCGATCCCTTTGAGGCGTTCTTCAACGGTGGCTCTGGCTATATCGAGGTGAAGAAGAAAATCATCGCTCCTGGTATAGATATAGAGGTGGTTCCTCTGCCTGAGCGACCTGTAGGTTTCTCTGGCGGCGTAGGTCATTTTACTGTCTCTGCCTCGCTGAACAAGACGGAAACCAAGGCCAACGACCCTGTCTCGGTGCGTATTACTGTCAGCGGTACAGGTAACTTGAAACTCGTCAAGCAGCCTCAGATAGAACTGCCTAAGGACTTCGACAAATACGAGCCGAAGGTGACTGACAAGACAAAACTGACTACAGCAGGCATTGAGGGTTCGATGATCTATGATATCCTCATCGTGCCTCGTCATCAGGGTCACTATGAGATTCCTCCTGTCAGCCTGACCTATTTCGACACGTCATCCAAGTCTTATAAGACCGTCATCAGCGAGCCTCTGATGCTTGATGTGGCGAAGGGTTCCGGTCCTGGTGCGATGAGTGACTATTCTGGTCAGCAGGATCTGCAGGAGCTGAGTCGTGACATCCGATATATTAAGACTGGTGACGTACGCCAACAGGGCATTGACGAGTTCTTCTTTGGCTCAACGGCCTACTGGATCACGCTGGTCATTATGGCCCTCGTGTTCATCTCGCTCTTCGTCATCTTCCGTCAACGTGCTATTGAGAATGCCAATGTCACCAAGCGTCGTGCGGGTAAGGCGAACAAGGTGGCTACGAAGCGTTTGAAGAAGGCCTCGATGCTGATGGCCGACAACAAGCCGGGTGAGTTCTACGACGAGGTGCTGCGTGCCCTCTGGGGGTATGTGGGCGACAAACTTAACATCCCTGTCGAACAGCTCTCTCACGATAATATCAGTCAGCGTCTGAGTGCCCGTGGTGTGGGTGAGGAGACCATAGCCCAGTTCATCGGTGCCCTCGACGAGTGTGAGTTTGAACGTTATGCCCCAGGTGATCCTAAGGGAAATATGAATAAGGTATATGAGAAGGCTATGACGGCCATCGAACAGATTGAGGGAACGATGCGCAAGCGGCGCTCAGCGAAGACGACGGCTGTCGTCTTGCTGATGCTTCTGCTGCCTATGGCTGCCCACGCAGTGACCAAGGCAGAGGCCGACAGTGCCTATGTGCATGGACAGTACCAGCAAGCCATCGCCAAGTATGAGGCTCTGTTGAAACAAGGGACCAGCGCCGACCTCTATTACAATCTCGGCAATGCCTTCTATCGTACGGAGAACATCCCAGAGGCCGTGCTCAACTACGAGCGTGCCCTGCTGCTTTCTCCTGGCGATCGTGACATCCGCTTCAACCTACAGATAGCCCGTTCGAAGACCTTCGACAAGATTGTGCCTGAGTCTGAGATGTTCTTTGTAACTTGGTATCGTTCGCTTGTCAGTATGATGAGTGTCGACGGCTGGGCGCGTACAGCTCTTGTTGCCCTTGCCCTCACTATCATCCTGTTGTTGGTCTACCTCTTCTCCGAAAGGATCTGGCTGCGTAAGGCCGGTTTCTTTGGAGGTGTGGCGCTGCTTCTGCTCTTCGTGGGAGCCAACATCTTCGCTTGGCAGCAGAAGACGGACCTGCTCAACCGTAAGGGGGCTATCATCTTCGCCCCGTCGGTAACGGTGAAGAGTACGCCTGCCGCCAACGGAACCGATCTTTTCATCCTTCACGAGGGCACAAAGGTGGTCATCACAGACGGCTCGATGAAAGAGTGGAAGGAGATCCGCTTGGCCGATGGTAAAGAAGGCTGGATAGAGAGTAAGCACATTAGAGTGATCTAAAGGTAAAAAAGAAAAAAGGTAAAAAAGGTGAAAAAGTGATGACAGATATATTCTTGGCTGCAGAAAGTATGGGTACAGACCTCATTGCACTCGACAAGGAGTGGCTGCTTGCCGTCAATGGCAGCGACTCGCTCTTCCTCGACCGTGTGGCCCACGTGCTCACTACTGCACTCACCTGGCTGCCGCTATATCTCAGCCTCTTCTATATCGTTCTACGCAACAATGAGAATTTCCGTAAGGTGCTCTGTGTGCTTGCAGGGGCAGGACTCTGTGTGTTGTTGGCAGGTTCGGTGGATGATCTGATTGTCAAGCCCACAGTGGCACGATGGAGGCCTACACACGATCCGGAGATAGGCCTGTTGGTCGACATCGTCGATGGCTATCGTGGGGGCAAATACGGCTTCTTCTCTGCCCATGCGGCCAACACGTTCAGCATTGCCGTCTTCTTCTGTTGGCTCATCCGCTGCAGACTGCTTTCCATAGCACTCGTTATATGGTCGCTCACCAACTGCTGGACACGTCTGTATCTGGGTGTCCACTTCCCTGGTGACATCCTTGTCGGACTGACGTGGGGCTTTATTGTGGGTTCCTTTGCCTATTACGTCTTTTATCGTGTCACGCGCAGGATGACATCTCAGCGACATTTTATTTCCACCAAATACACATCGACGGGCTATGAACGTGAAGACTGCAACATCCCTGTGGCAGTGCTTGTTTTCACCCTTCTTTACGCCTTGATAAGGGCCTGCATTTAATTTCTTAATTTTATAGTTTTGATGACCGATCCTCGACATATCCATATCCTCGACTATCAATATGACCTGCCCGACGAGAGAATTGCCAAGTTCCCTATGACGCGTCGCGACCAGTCTAAGCTCCTTATATATAATAGAGGTGTAGTAGGGGAGGACGTGTTCTTCCATCTGCCCGAATACCTGCCGAAGGGCGCGCTGATGGTGTTCAACAATACAAAGGTGATCCAGGCTCGTATGCACTTCCGGAAGACCGATGCCAACGGCGAGCATACGGGTGCCCTTATCGAGGTGTTTCTGCTGGAACCTGCTGAGCCTGCCGACTACGAACAGATGTTCCAGACCACAGGCCACTGTGCCTGGTATTGTCTCGTGGGCAATCTAAAGAAATGGAAGGAGGAGCCTCTTACGAGAGAATTGATAATTGATAATGGAAAATGGATAATTAAGGCCGTGCGTGGGCCCATTCACGGCACTTCCCATCGCATTGACTTCTTTTGGGAACCTGTAAATGATTCTCCATTGTCTATTGTCCATTGTCCATTGTCTTTTGCCACCATCATTGACACGATGGGCGAACTGCCGATTCCTCCCTATCTCAATCGTGAGACACAGGAGAGCGACAAGACCACCTACCAGACTGTCTATTCCAAGATCAAAGGCAGTGTGGCAGCCCCAACGGCTGGACTCCACTTCACCCCTGAGGTTCTGGCTGATCTGGATGCACATGGTATTGAGCGTGACGAGCTGACGCTTCATGTTGGCGCCGGCACGTTCAGGCCGGTGAAGAGTGAGGAGATGGAAGGTCATGAGATGCACACCGAATATATCAGCGTGCGTCGTGAGACTATCACCAAACTCCTCAACCACGACTGTCAGGCCATTGCCGTCGGTACCACCAGCGTGCGCACCCTCGAAAGCCTCTACTACATGGGTCTCAAGGTGATGACCAATCCCGATCTCACAGAAGACCAGCTCCACGTCTCGCAATGGGAGCCGTATCACACTGGGGACAGTCCCCTCTGTGAGCAGCGTAGCGAATTACAGGGGGACAGTCCTCAGTGTGATACCCAGCGCTCTTTGCAGGCTCTTGCCGACTGGATGGATTCTCGTGGTCTCGAAGTGCTTCATGGCAGCACCCAAATCATCATCTGTCCAGGCTATGACTACAAGATCGTGCGTATGCTCGTTACGAACTTCCATCAGCCGCAGTCCACGCTTTTGCTCCTCGTGAGTGCCTTCGTAGGAGGCGACTGGCGCAAGATCTATGATTACGCCCTGGCTCACGACTTCCGTTTCCTCAGCTACGGTGACTCCTCCCTGCTCATCCCTAAACTTAAAACCATATGAAAAAGATCCTGTTCTGCTTTATGGCCTCCTTGCTGTCGCTTGGCGCAGTGCAAGCACAGCGTCTGGTAGCCTTCAACCGTTTTGGCACCAATTGGGCGTCAACCGATGTGTCAACCAAGAACAAGCCTAACGGCTATATGTATCGTCTGAGAGTGGATAAGAAGTGTGACGACCTTCCTCAAGTCCCAGAGACACAAGGCCTTGAACTCTTCATCTCCGAGCCCATCGACATCGGATGGCTCGCCTTCTACCGTCTTCCGACGAGTGCCAATGAATACAACTTCGTGGTGGTGCTCTATAATCACGACAAGCAGCCGACGGCCACCATCAACCTCTGTGACGTCAGCAACAACCGCTACTGCGAGGTGCAGGACGTGCGCTGGGATGCCGACAACCACAACCTGCTCTTCAATATGGCCTGTCCGTCGTATGCTTCAGGCGTCAACGGCAAGGGCAGCAAGCTTTATAGCTACAACGTGGAGAGCGGTCGCATCGTCTGGGAGACGGACTATTTGGTGAGCAACGACATCTTCATCCTCGACCGTCACTTTGTCTTCTGTTCCTACGGCTTTACCTCTGAGAAGAAGTTCCTTTTCATGCTTGACAAGCAGACGGGGCAGATGTACAGCAAGATACCGATGGTCTACAAGGTGGAGTACATGGAGTTGCAGGAGAAGAACGGTCGCGAATACCTCTATGTCGTCGACTATAACAACAACCTCTATGCCTACACTGTTGTCGGTGGCGTGAAGAAACCGGCGGCTGCTGCCAGCGCTGAGCCTGAAGTCCTCACGGTGGTCTATGCCACTTCCAATGATGGTTTCCTGAACGTGCGTTCCCAACCCTCCACCAATGGCGAAATCCTCGCTAAGCTCTGGATGCAGTCTCACGGCATGGGTTCTGGCGTGCTGCGCGAGAAAGGCGAGAAATGGAGCAAGGTCAGCGTGGGCGATGTCACAGGCTGGGTCTTTACAAAATATATGGGCAGCCAGACGTGGTACGACGGCAAGGGTGCTCAGAAACTCATCGCCGCCCGTGACAATACGCCCCTCTACGGTGAGAACTATGCCGATGCAGATGACTATCCCCTCTTTGCAACTGTCAAGAAGGGCACTATCCTGGGCGACCACTTTGAAGAATACCAGGGCTACTATCTCCTGAAGACGGCCCATGACAACCTCTACATCAAGAAAGAAGACGCGATCATTAAATAATTATCCATTTTCCATTATGAACAATACTCCAACTCCCCACATCAGTGCTCAGTATGGCGACATCGCCGAGACTGTGATTATGGCGGGCGATCCGCTGCGTGTGAAACTCATGGCCGAGAAGTTCCTCGACGATGCTGTCCAGTTCAACAATGTCCGAGGCATGCTTGGCTATACGGGCACTTACAAGGGCAAGCGCGTCAGTGTGATGGGTCACGGTATGGGTATGCCATCCATCGGCATCTACAGCTATGAACTGTACAACTTCTATGGTGTGAAGACCATCATCCGCGTGGGCTCGGCAGGTTCCATCAACAACGACCTGCACATCGGCGACCTCGCCATCGCGATGGGTGCCTGCACCAACAGCAACTACGCCAGTCAGTTCGAACTCCCAGGCACCTTTGCGCCCATAGCCGATTTCAGTCTCGTCAGAGCTGCCGCTGAGTCGTGCGAGCGTTTCGGCTATCGCTACAAGGTGGGCAATGTCTTCACCTCGGATGTGTTCTATCCGGAGAATGCCCACAACGACAAGTGGATCTCGATGGGTGTGCTGGCCGTAGAGATGGAGATTGCCGCTCTCTATATGAATGCGGCCCGCTCTGGCAACCGCGCCTTAGGCATCTGCACCATCTCCGACCATATCCTGACTGGTGAGGTGACCACCGCCGAGGAACGCCAGAACAACTTCACTCACATGATGGATGTAGCATTCTCGGTGATTTAACGGGGAGGTTACACTTACTACAACTACTTAGGGCTCGCATCCCTGCGGGCCCTAAACAATCATAAACCAAATAACAAACCTAAAAGCAATATGAACAAAACAAACTAAACTATATTTGCGTGAGTCTTATTTCTGATGCAAAGTTAGGTTATATTTCGTCTCATTACAAACATTTCCGCCTTTATTTCCCCAACTTATAGCGACAATCGCCCTTAAAGGCGACAAATCAGGCAAACCCCTTCAAAACTTGTCCTAATCGAAAGATAATTTGGCAAATTCTTGCAGGTTTCAGAATGATTGCCTATATTGCATGTAGTGTGGTGATTTATCCGCTTGTGCTGTAGGTGTGGACACTTGAGCCTTGTGCGGAGGGCAGATAATTGATGCCCCACCAGCACATCTGAAGCAGGACGAAGGCGACGATGAGCATCCCAAGGGCCAGACGCTCGCGCTGACGGGGGAGCTGGCGGTAGTGGACGTAGATGAGGTAGGCGAGCCAGGTGATGGCAGCCCACGTTTCCTTGGGATCCCACGACCAGTAGTGCCCCCAGGCTTCCTTGGCCCAGAGGGCACCGAAGAGCATGCCGATTGTGAGGAACGCAAGGCCTACATAGACGAGATTGTCGGCAATGTCCATTTCAGAGGTAAGCGGTGAGATGTATGAGGTGAGGGAATTCGTCCTGAACAAAAGAAACAGGGCCATCACCGCTGCGGCACCAAGTACGGCGTAGGCGAACATGTAGACGATGACATGAGGGGCGAACCAAGGGCTCTGCAGGGCGGGCATCAGCGTCTTGTCGTGGATCTCCGGCTTGAAGAGGTTCACGCAGATGAACACCAGGGCAAGGATGGCCGAGAACGACAGTATCCACTTGTACTTCCAGCGCGAGTAGACGATAAGTCCCGCCAATGGCAGGAACAGCGAATACCAGAGCCGCGTCTCGCCCATCGTGCGCAATGGTGGACGCTCAAGTGATATCCACATCAAGAGGATGAAGGCGAAGAATACCAACAGTCCCAGCACGGTGGTGGTATAGGCGAAGCCCGTCATGTTGCGCCATGCGGCATAGGCTCCCACCGCCCACAGCAGCACCGATGTAATCGCGAAATATATGAAATACTCCCAACTCATAACTATTGTCCTTTAACTTCTTCTAACTTCCTCTATCTTCTTCTAACTCCACCAAAGATAAACATGCAAACGGCTCCCGCCAGCATCATGTAGATGCCCGTGTAGACCAGCGGTAGCCAGGGGTCGCTCACCAGTTCCAGTATCGATATCTGGCTTTGGGCACCCATCTGCGTGTCGTAGCCGTACTGATAGATCTTCCAGCCGTCCACCTCGCAGGGCTTGTTCACGTCGACGGTGGTCGCGATGTTCTTGCCCGTCTTGGTCAGGATCTGGATTTCTGAGGCAAAGCGCTTGGGCGAGCCGTCGTCGTAGGTCTCCATGATGAAACGCTTCAGTTCGATGGCCAGCGGCATCTCCTTAACGGTCCCCTCCTGCGTCAGCGCCCGCCACTCAGGCTCTCCGACGGCGGTGATCATCTTTACCCGCTGCATGTCGGCATTGCCGAGCGTGGCTGTAGTGAGGGCGAGAAATAGGCCGACGTGATTCAGCATAAAAGGCACGTCACGCTTCAGATGGTGCACGGTGCACCGAGTGTTGCGTATCCTGCGGAGGATGGTGAGGCCGAGAATCACGGCGATATACACATAGACGAGCACGAACGGCCAGAACGAAAGCATGTCGTTCAGCCACGTGCCGCCGGCCTTCTGACGCGTGAGTCCCATGATGATCGTCAGCACAACGGCATATACCATCGCCGGAATCGCTGCCTGATACGTGCCGATGAACCTGAAGACGTAGACCTGTTTCTGCAGCATGAACATGACGGCGATGAGGGACAGGAATGCCGCCAGCACGATACCGTTGGCAGGCCACGCAAAGGTCTCCCATACAACCGGACCAATGCTCAGTTGCAACGCCAATCCTGCAGCGATGAGGCCCCCTCCGATGATGAAGCCTTCTTTCATCTGGTCAATCATACTAAATCTTATTAAATCTGAGGCCAAAGTTACTCATTTCTAACCAATAATATGTAACTTTGCCCTCAATATTAACAAAAGTTTATATGAGTATGAGATTCCGATACGGTTTTCTTTTATCTATGGTGGCTGCCTGCTTAGTAGTCGCTTGCGGCAACAAGACGGCAAAGACAGTAAGTGTTACAGACTCTCCGGCTGTCGACTCCCTTCATGATGAGGCTGTCGACAAGCACTCGGAGGCCTATATCCGTCAGCGCATCGACACCATCTACAAGTTCGTAGGCAAGATTACTTATGATGCCGAAGGAAACCGGGATTATAATTATAGCCCTTTCAATCTCGACAGCGCCTACTGTTCCGAGCGTTACTATGCCCTGATGCAGGAGGCCTTGGAAATCTGCGACGAGACGGGTGACATCCTTTACGACTACGATTATTGGGTCTGCGGGCAGGATATCTCTGATGACTGGAGCTACAAGGTGGCGAAGGTCTATCATGTCACAGACTCTACGGCGCTCGTTGATATGATCATCCACAATTTCAGCGATACGGAAAACACTATTGCCTTGCGTTTTGAACGCGATGACTGGTATATCGACGATTTCAACCCTTCGCCCAGCGGTAATGACGACAAGGCTTCTCTGCGTCGTTTCATCAAACAAGGCAAGGAGGCTCATGAGAAGGCAAAGACGCTTGCCGGCGACTGGGGTTGGGTAGGGGAGAACTGTCCTGAGCTGTTACTGGATCTGGAGATGACTGACAAGGGACTAAAGGCAAGGCAGTGTGATGTCTATCGCATGTATGGCTTCGACAAGACAACGATCACTTTCGACGGCGAGCACCTGACTGTGACTGAGGCGAACGAGGCTGCCGACGACGAGCTGGCTCCAGAGAACCAGATCCGTCTGTTCCTCCATCTTGACCAGAATGGCGACCTGGTGGGCGACTGTTCCATCAGCCACCGTCTGGCCAGCAAAGGCTACGAAGGTCCCATCAGGTTGCGCAAGGGATATTTCTTCTATCGTGACGGCGTGAAGTAGAAATCATCACCTGACCCCATGAACCAGCATGTTCAAGGTATAGACGGACTTTGAGGCGGTAATAAACAGGACGTTACGCTCTTTTCCGCCAAAACAAACATTGGCTGTCCAGTCCTCGGGAATGGGGAAATGGGCAATCTTCTGGCCGTTCTTGTCGAATACGGTCACACCGTCGCCTGTCAGATAGATGTTCCCACGGTCGTCGATTGTCATCCCGTCAGACCCCATGTCGGCAAACACCTGGCGGTTCGAGAGGGAACCATCTGGCTGAATGTCGTATCTCAGGATTCTGTTGGCCTTTGCCTCGGCCACATACAGATGTTTTCCGTCTGGCGTTCCGACAAGACCATTAGGCTGGTTAAGCGTTGAGTCAAGCATGACCAGCTGTTTGCCTCCAGGCGCCAGATAATACAAACCCTCTACAGGCTGCTGGCGCTTTGGGTCGTGCGTCCTATAGTCTCTCTTGAAATAAGGGTCAGTCAGATAATAGCTTCCGTCCTTCGAGATCCATACGTCGTTGGGACCGTTCAGCAATTTCCCGCGATAGTCAGATATCAGTATCTCGGAATGACCTATCATATCGAAACGCCAGAGCTGATTGTCCATGTCTGCGCAGGCTATCAAGTTGCCTTGGGCATCGAAGTACAATCCGTTAGAGCGACCGCTCTCATCTGTGAACAGGGTTATCTCTCCAGATTCGCAGTTCCAACGGTAAATCCTGTTGTTGGGCTGGTCAGTGAAGTAGACATCACCCCTGGCGTCGGCCGCGGGTCCTTCTGTAAAGCTATACGAATCAGAGATTCTCACAGGGGTTTCCCCCTCTGCAACGATATCAATACCTTGGCTTTGCCGAGTTCCGTTACTTTGTGCCGAAAGGGGCAGCACGCCCAACGTTGCCATGAGACTGAAATGCCATCTCTTGAACTTCATCATAATCATTTAGTTTTTGTGGATTAATATCTGAATACAGGGGTGAAACCATATTAAATATTGGCGAGATACTCCTCTTCGGTTATCTTGCTGGAGAGGATGGCATCGGCAATGGCCTTCTCCATCACCAGCGAGGCCAGCACACCAATGGTGTTGACATCCGACTGGACATCACCGCCGCTGATGGATATGGCATAGACGGTGTCGCCATCGGCCATGGTGAACACAGGACGTATGCAGCGCGCCATGCCTGTTGAGGCGATGTTTGCCACTTTCTGCAGGTCGGCCACGCTCAGGCTGGCGTTGGTGAACACGGCTGCGATGGTCGTGTTGCCTGCTATCAGGTCGGAATATTGGTTCATGAGCAATGCCTGTTCGGCACTCATGAAGCCCTTGCGGTCGGCGGTGGTCATGCCTGCTATCTTCACACCGTCCTGGAAGATGTCGCCCAGGGCATTGACGACGACGGCCACGCCCACTTCCAGTCGTCCAAGACGTGCTGCGGCATAGCCAATACCGCTCTTCTGGGCCGTGGCCATGCCGCCGGGCTTACCCACGGTGGCCCCCGTGCCGGCACCTACATTACCGCTGAGTGGCGAGTTGCCGGCGATGGCGTTCTGGCATGCCTGATAGCCCATTTCGCGGTCGGGGCGGACGTTACCCTTGCCGTATGACAGGTCGAAGATGCAACTCTGACATACGATGGGAACCAGTCCGAAGCCCGTGTTATAGCCATTGCCATGTTCTTCCAGACAGTAGGCCACGCCGTCGGAAGCCGCCAAACCGTATGCCGAACCGCCGCTGAAAACCAATGCATTGAGAGGCTGTGTGTTGCGCTGAGGGTCCAAAAGAGGCACCTCGCGCGATGCTGGTCCGCCACCCAGGACTACCGCCGAGGCCATCGAAGCCTTGGGGAAAAAGAACACCGTCACGCCCGTCTTGGCATCGTTGTCCTGCGCATTACCGACGCTTACTCCCTGGAGTTGGGAGAAAGGCTGTGATACCACCAGATTCTCCATCTCCTTGTAATTATCGACGCGTTTTGTCGTGTCGGCTCCCAAAACCTCTTTGTCATCGTCTTTCGAACAAGCTGTAAAAACGCATGCGCCGAAAAAAAGGATGGCGGCGAAGGCAGTCGCTTTGTAGCTAATCTCTTGCATCTTCATTATCATTACATCATATTAATTCTGACGGCAAAGTTACGAAAAACTGATGAATTTTTAGTGCTTTTGCACCCATATTTAGGATAGTTTATGATGTTAGCGCTCAATCGGGTTCTGTTCTACAAAGTCGCGCACCAGTCGGAACACAGGTTCGTAGCTGTCGAAACGTACGGTCTGATACGTGTCGAAGATGGTGTGGTAGTACTGGAAGGCATCGCCTTTCTCATTCTCAAGGAAGATGCAGGGCACATGGCGCGTGGCGAATGGATAGTGGTCGCTATTGGCAGCCAGGTCGCCGCGATGCAGGGCCTTGAAGTGATGCTTCTCCGCATTGATCTTCTCAAAGAGCTTGTAGCCTTGCATACCCTCATCGCTGACCTCGCAGTACTGCACGGGGTTGTTGTCGCCAATCATATCTATATTAAAAAGGTATTTGATCTGGCTCAGTGGCACAATGGGATGCTCAACGTAGTAATTGGAGCCGCGCAGGTTGGCATCCTCGCCCGAGAAGGCAATGAAATACATATCGTAGGGTGGGCGATGTTTGGCGTAGTAGGCAGCGAGGGTGACGATGGCGGCGGTGCCCGAGGCATTGTCGTTGGCACCGGCATAGAATACCTTCTTGCCCAGATTGCCCAGATGGTCGTAATGGGCCGTGAAGACGTAGCAACTGTCGTGGCGCTCTCCCTCGACCTTGGCAATGACGTTGAAGCACTCGTAGTCCTTCAGGAACTTATTGTCGACATCTGCCTTTACGCGCTGCACGCCTTCGATGGCCTCGGGCGTCACCCAGATGATGGGCTTATCCACCACCTTCTCGCCGTATGCCTTGAAAAACTTAATAGGCGCCTCCCACGTGTAGATGAGTCCCGCATTCGGGCACTCACCTGCTTTTTGTAATTTCGAGAAGTCCTTGCGATGCTTGTAGGTGAACCAGAAATCGCAAGCCACGAGGCAGTTGGCGTATTCTGGCCTGGCCAAGTCGGCAAACATACGGTCGGCATCGTAGTTCAGCGTATCGACATGATAGACGGGGAACTCGCCCTTTACGCCAGGCGAATACTCCCGCATCGAGAAATCCACACCAGCCCTCAGCTTCCGTCCATCGGCCCACATCTTCATCTTGCCGCAGAACGTATTGATATCCAGCTTGAAGGGCTGTAGCGTCACTTCGTCCACACCAGCCTTCTCGAATTCTCGCTGAAGAAATTTGCCAGCCTTATTGGCGCCATCCTTGGCATAGCCGCGCCCCTGATACTTGGCGCTGCTCAGTTCCTTGATCACCCGCTTGTAATGTGTCAGGTCCTGCGCCCCAACCATTGTGGCCGCGAGCACCATCAGAATCGTTGTAACAGTCTTTTTCATGCTTCTGTTCTCATTTGTTAAATCCAGGTCAGTTTCCTCCACAGGCCTTCTAACGGTCCGCGGGGATGGCTGCTGAACCAATAGCGGGCGAAGAGATACTGACAAATAACCATTCCGCAGCCGACCATGACGGCGTAGGTGATGCCTAAAATGTGGTAGCAGGCCAGGCCGTAGCCACAGAAGATGGCGCAGCCGATGACGGACTGGAGCAGATAGTTGGTGAGACTCATGCGGCCGAAGATGCACAGGTGATGGAGCACCCGGCGGACGCCCTCGAAGGCATACCAGGCTGAGACGACGGCCGAGACAATCATCAGCAGGATGATGAAGTTGTAGATGGGCTTCAGCCAGGATTCCAACTCGCCGAAATCCACGAAACTCAGTGCGATGACGATGACGGCCGAGCAGATCAGGATGCTATGCCATATCTGCAGATTTCGTCCCTCGTTATAGAAGAGCCTCTGCCGGCCTAACTGCATACCGAGGATGAAGAGGCAGAGCAACTGCGTCAGTCGTCCGCTGAAGACATTGAACCGGGAGTTCACCTCAAACCCGTATCGCAGGTTGGTGAGGGCGTTTTCCCAGAACGTACCATGCTCGTGAGCGCTGTTGATTTTGCCATACAACTCCCACATGGTGCTGTGGTCGACGGTGGTGCCCGTCAGCAGACAGTAAAGCTCCACGGGCTGGATGGCCAGCAGGGCGATGATGGCCCACACCCACTTCGACGGCAGATAACTGATGGGGATGAGCAGCAGGCCGTAGCACGCATAGAGCATCAGGATGTCGCCATCGTAGAAGGCCACGTTGATGATGCCGAACATGAACAGCAGGCACATGCGCCAGGCAAAGCGGCCTGAAAAGCATTTGCCTTTCTGTTGCTGATTGTCGTTCATGATGAAGAAACTCAGTCCGAAGAGCATGGCGAAGATGCCGTACATCTTGCCCGACAGCAGCCAGGCCAGCACGTCGGCCACCGTCTGGTCTGACGCCAGCGGATGGACGATCGGCTCCTGCGTGAAGATGTTGAAGTGCTCTACGGAGTGATACAGGATGATACCTGCCACGGCGATACCTCTCAGGGCATCGGCCACATCGATTCGGGTGTTGGGTAAATTGCGGGTCTTATACATAATCTAATGTTTTAACGCTGCGAAGGTACACATAATTCCCGAAACAGCCAAATATTTGGGATAAACTACACAGATTTGTGACGAATGGACGGTACAGCGAGGGCAAAGACGATTGCCAATGGACAAAACCCCAATACCACCAAACGATAATAGCGTAGAAAAATGGATTAATCGTTTGCTCGTTCGGAAAAAAGTCGTCTACGGAGGACAAGGACAATGCCGGGAGCGACTGCGCTAGGGGCTACAACTTCTACGGCAGTGGTTCGATCAACGACCTTCAGGGCACCAACTACTATGTTCGTCAGCCAGTAGGGCCAGAAATCTAAAGTAATTATTTTACGAATGAAAAGTAACTAGTTTACGAAAGTAAAGTAACTAATTTACGAAAGTCTGGGTACGGAGGCAGAATTTCAGGACAGTGGAGCGAGGATATCAAATATATAAATTGTGTGTGTTAAAAAAATAAGTTTAACTTTCAAAATCAATTGTATTATGGCTAAGGTTAAGTACACGATCAAAGAGAACACAAGGTTTGGTTCGCATAGCTTCTATGCCGTGTCGGTGCCAAACGGTACGCTGGACTTCATGGAGGTCTGCGAGGCGGCCACGACGTGAACTGATTCCGTTGTGTAACAGGGGCCCCTGTTACACAACGTTCCTGTCTTTTACCGTGTGTAATTAATTACTGCCCATGCGCTGCTGCTCGGCTTTACCTGCACCTGTACCCTTATACTTGCTCTTCTGGGCGTTGAAGGTGTAACGGATAGAGATGTCCAGGCGGTGGCTACGGCTTCGTGTTTTCTGCACAGTGTAGAAGAAACCACAATCATGAGCCATATCCTGT